>BNJS01003623.1_pt1 | contig 152739 bp, 244 predicted proteins | sample 8540461 | NCBI WGS metagenome assembly BNJS01 (sample SAMD00202454, study PRJDB9452) | human saliva metagenome | isolation source: human saliva | place: Japan | reverse complement strand
CCCCGCTGCGCGGCGCGCGCGCACAGCCCACAGCGAAGCGTTAGCGCCAGCGCGGCGCGCTGCCAGGCGCGCGCGCGGGCACCCAACGGTCCCACCAGAAAGCTTACTGCAGCCGCGCCGGGGTTGGCTTAGATGCAACAGAGACGGCGCACGAAAAGACGGCATGGCCGCATCGTATACAGCAAACGAAACACACAAAACCCCGACACTGGCAAAGAAACCATCGTAAAACATCACAGTAGCTACGATGGATGACGGTCAAAAATACAGTGGTGACAACTACGAGCAGACGACTGCAACTAAAGCTGAAGCCAATGTGATCAACAAAACTAAATGAACGTTTAGGAACTGTTGGTGGCGCTGACAAAGCAAATTGACTGGACAACAACATCGGCGTAATGCGAAAGATGGTAAGTTTGAAAAGTTCAATTAGCTAGCGAGTTAATCGCCATCAACTCCATTACCAATGGTGCAAACCTGGCGAGTTGAGTTCGGTGCAGATGGCGTAACTACGTTCAGTAGTGATGCCGCCTGGCGATAAACTGTCACAATCGACGCAAAGCTGGTAAAGTCACTGTTGGCAACAACGGTACAGTACCATTAATGGTGCTGTAGATATCATGGTTTGACAAAATACAACGTTAACAGGGGCAGACTTTTGGTACTAAAGGTCATGCATTACGGAAGAACAGTTGAAATTAATCCAAGGTCAATTGGGAACTGGCAACTTGTCCTTTCGGTGCAACCTTCCTAAAAGTTGGCAATAAAGTTGCTGGAAAATGTCTTGGTTCTACGGTGAATATCGTTGGTACAGCTAATGTAACAGCAGATGATAACTACGATGGTAACAAACGTAGTGACAACTGTTGAAAAGGTACTGATGGGCAATAGCACGGTAACTATCAAGCTGAAACAAGGACTTAACATCGTACTGTAACAACAACTAACAAGGTAACTGCAGGTGAAGACGGCAAAGACGAAAACCCGGCAAAGATGCAGTGACCGTCGGTGAAAAGGTGCAGATGGTAAAAGATGGCTCTAACGGTACTATCGGCGTAAACGGTAAAGACGGCTCTGCAGTTGCTGATCAACGGCAAAGACGATCTATCGGTTTGACTGGCCCTAAAAGGTGAGTAAAAGGTAAGCGTAGTCATCAATGGTAAAGATGGTAAAATCGGCGCCAAAGGTGAAAGACGAAAATCTGTTGTCATCAAGGTAAAGACGGTACAATCGGCTTAACGCTCCGGAAAGGTGCTGATAGCACCAGGTAAACTTAGATATCGGACATGAAAGATGGCTATAATGGTCAAGATGGTGCTGATGGAGTTCCAGGCGTTTCGTGGTGAAAAAGGTGTTGACGGTAAAGACGGCATACTCGTATCATATACACAAACGAAAGAAGTTGACCCAGTAACGAAAACTGAAAAAGTAGTAGAACGTCATGGCTACGCAGGACGACGGCTTGCAATTTATTGCAACAACACTGGTACAATCTAACAAACACCGATTGAATACATTGGTGAATATCTGTGAAGGTGTGCAGCAGACCAAGTAGATACATTCCAATCATGCTGGTGAACATCCTTGTAAAGCTGATGCAAAACTACATTGACTGCAAATGAACAAAAAACTGTTAATATCAGCAAGATTACTAATCGCAAAGAGCAATGGCAAAGTTGAGTTCGGTGCAGATGGATCGACTACTTTCAGTAGCGGGCGAAGAGGCGATAAAACTGTTACTTATCAACGGCAAAGATGGCAAGCGTAATGACTGGCGAATCTACTCTAGATACAACAGGATTGACTGTAAAAGATGGCGCTAAGGAAACGAAAGTGACTAAATGGAGGTACTGTTGTTAAAAGACGCAGCTACGAATTCAAAGTAACTAGTATAGGTGCCATTACAGATGGTACGAAGACAACGTAGCTGGCAACGACAGTAGTTCGTGTGAACGGAACGAATGGTGCAGATGGTACTGAGTGACCGATGAGCAGTGATTGCAAACAATCTGTGACACCAGCAGAAACTGTTCCTACAGCAGGTAAAGTTATCGCACCAGAAGAAGGTAAACTTCATCACTGGTTTTAGATAATAAAGCTTGGGATGTAACAAATCCAACATTTGTATCTGAGCCGCAAAGCAACGGAAGATCAATTGAAATCTGCTACAACAGGTTTAGTAGACAAAGGTTTAGTCTTCGATGCTAATACTGGCGGAGCGAAAACAAATAAACTTGGCTCTACAGTGAAAAATCCGCAGCTACTGCGGAAATTTCAGCAGGTGCTACGGATGCAGATAAAAAACTATGATGGTAAAACGTATTAACATCTATCGAACAAGATCCAACTACTGGCAACACAACGGTAACTGTGAAGTTGAACAAAGATTTAACATCTAAATCTGTAACAACCAACACGGTAACTGTAAAGGTGAACCAGGTGCCAACGGTCAAGACGGCAAAGATGCAGTAGTGACTGTCGGTGAAAAAGGCGAAGCAGGTAAAGATGGTTCTAATGGTACTATCGGCGTTAACGGTAAGGACGGCTCTGCAGTTGTAATCAACGGTAAAGATGGCTCTATCGGCATGAATGGCAAAGATGGTGCTAACGGTCTTACTATGAAAGGCGACAAAGGTGCAGTTGGTTTTGACGGCACAGATGGCGCTAATGGCAAAGACGGTATGACTCGTATCGTATATGAAACGAAACATACAGATCCTAAAACAGGTGCAGAAACTACTGTTAAACATGAAGTAGCTACGATGGATGATGGTCAAAAATACAGCGGTGATAACTACGAAGCAAAGCGACTGCAACCACAGCAGAAGCGAATGTGATCAACAAAAACTAAACGAACGTTTAGAAATCGTTGGTGGCGCAGACAAAGCTAAATTGACTGACAATAACATCGGCGTGAATGCGAAAGATGGTGTTAAAAGTTCAATTAGCTAGCGAGTTAACAAACATCAACTCCATTACTAATGGTGCAAACTCTGCAAAGTTGAGTTCGGTGCTACGGCGTAACTACTTTCAGTAGCGGTGCAGCGAAAGCTGGAGATAAAAACTGTCACAATCGACGGTAAAGCTGGTGGAAGTCACTGTTGGCAACAACGGTAAACCAATTACGGGCTGACGGTTCTATCGGAGATATCACTGGTTTAACGAATACAACGTTGGATGCACCGACTTCGCAACAAAAGGCCGTGCAAACTACGGAAGAACAATTGACAATGTCAAGTCAAATTGGAACAGGCAAATTGTCCTTCGGTGCTAATCTTCCGCGAGCTGGTGGCAACAAAGTCGTTGAAAATGCTCTGGTTCCACTGTGAACATCGTTGGTACCGCGAAATGTAACGGCAGATGACAACTCGATGGCAAACAACGTAGTGACAACTGTTGAAAAAGGCACTGATGGCAACAGCACAGTAACAATCAAGTTGAATAAAGATTTAACATCTAAATCCTTTAACAACGAATACCGTGACTGTAAAAGGTGAAGACGGCAAAGACGGAAAAACCTGGCACAGATGCAGAAGACTGTGGGTGAAAAAGGTGAACCAGGCGTAGCAGGTAAAGATGGTAAACCAGGTTCTGACGGTGTTATCGGCGTCAACGGCAAAGACGGCTCTGCAGTTGTAATCAACGGCAAAGACGGCTCTATCGGGTTTTGACTGGCCCTAAAGGTGAAAATGGTAATAGTAAGGTCATCAATGGTAAAGATGGTAAAATCGGCGCCAAAGGTGAAGACGGCAAATCTGTTGTCATCAACGGTAAAGACGGTACAATCGAGCTAATCTGGTCCTAAGGGCGCAGATGGTGCACCAGGCAAATCCTTAGATATCGGCATGAAAGATGGCTACAATGGTCAAGACGGAGCTGATGGTGTTCCAGGCGTTCGTGGTGAAAAAGGTGTTGACGGCAAAGACGGCATCACTCGTATCGTATACACAACGAAAGAAATTGACCCAGCGACGAATACTGAAAAAGTAGTAGAACGTCAAGTGGCTACTATGGACGACGGCTTGCGTTTCGCTGGTAATAACTCTGACACTGTGAACAAACATCGCTTGAACACATTGGTGAACATCGTTGGTGAAGGTGTGACGAAGGAAGCGAGCTCAAAACATTTGAGTCTGCTGAGGCTAATATCTTAGTAGATGCAGATGGTAAAGATGCATTGACACTTCGTTTGAACAAACATCTAAACTTGACAAATACAGGCTCCATGACGGTAGGTGACTCCGTGATGAACAATGCGGGATTGACAGTGAAAGACGGTGCTAACGAATCTCAAAGTAGGTAGCACAGGAGCGACTTTCACAGACGGTACCAATACGACTGAAGTGGCACCGACAGTAGCCCGTGTGAATGGCGTGAAAGATGCGAGCGGTACCGTCACTGGCGGTGTTGTGATTGGTAAACAATCTGCTACACCAAGCGCAGATGGCAAAACCCTGCCGCAACAGACAAAGCAGGCAGAAGGCAACTCGATCACAGGTCTTGAAAACAAAGATTGGAGCGTAACAGATCCAACATTTGTATCTGGCCGTGCGACGACAGAAGATCGAGCTGAAAAACTGTATCGATGCGGCAAGCAGTAGCGAATAATACAATCAAATTCGGTGCAGACAATGCGTTCTAAAACAGATCACAAGCCTTGAATAAAACAAGGTGGTATCGCTTTCATTATCACTGGTGGCGCAGATAAAGCAAATTATCTCGATAACAACATCGGCGTGAATGCAAAGTGGATCTCACTGTGGAAGTGAAATTGGCAAAAGAATTGAAAGGCTTAACAAGCGCTGAATTTACGAACGCTGATGGCAAAACAACAAAAAGTAGAAGGTGGCAAGACGACTGGTGACACTGTTCTTAGCACAACAGGTTTAACTGTAGGCGATAAAGATGCTGGTACATTCGTGACTAAAACTGGTACCCAGATTGTGAAAGATGGTGACGTGACAACTTCCACGACTGCAGGTGAAACTGTATATCGTGATGGAGACAAAGCGACCACAGTTAATACATCTGGTATCACCATCGAAAATGGCGATAAAACTGTATCCTTAACAAAGCAATGGCTTAGACAATGGTGGAAACAAAATTGTGAACGTAGCTAGAGGTGTAAACGATACAGACGCTGTTAACGTGGCACAATTGAATGACGAAGTAGGCAAAGGAAAAACAACTGTAACTGTTAATAATAACAATGCAGATGCGAATAAAACTCTTTCCTGACTGAGTCTCAGCGCCTGATGGACATACTAACGGCGACATTCGCTTAGCACAAAGTGACACTGGGCACGGATGACCAAACAAGTGACAATGGATGGCACAGCAGGTACCGTGACAGCGGGCACTGGTAACAATGTCGTATCTGTAGATGGTACGACAGCACGCGACAGCGGGCACTGCGACAACATTGTAAGCAGACGGCACGAATGCGACCGTAACAGCCGGTACCGGCACGTGAATACTCGTGAAAGTAGATGGTGGTAAAGGTCAGCGGTAGCCTCTGGCGTGACCGTAGGTAAACAATCTGTCAGCACCAGCGCAGAGTGGCACAACACTGCGGCAATGCAACAGCGACAGAAGGTAACTTCATCACTGGTTTAGATAACAAACCCTGGGATGTCACAATCCAAGCTTTGTATCTGGCAGAGCAGCCACAGAAGACTATTGAAACTGCTACGACTGGTTTAGTGGATAAAGGATTAGTCTCGATGCAAACACTGGCGGAGCGAAACAAACAAACTTGGCTCTACAGTGAAAAATCCGCGTACTGCGGAAATTTCAGCAGGTGCTACGGATGCAGACAAAACTATGACGGTAAAAACGTATTAACATCCAATTGAACAAGATGCTAACGGCAATACTACGGTAACTGTGAAGTTGAACAAAGATTTAACATCCAAACTGCAACAACTAATACGATCACTGTGAAAGGTGAAGACGGTAAGACGGCAAACCTGGCTACAGATGCGAGTGGTAACAGTAGGGAAAAAGGCGAACCAGGTATTAACGGCAAAGATGGCAAAACCCAGGCTCTGATGGTATCATCGGCGTAAACGGTAAAGATGGTTCTGCAGTTGTGATCAACGGCAAAGACGGATCTATCGGTTTGAATGGTAAAGATGGTAAAAACGGTCTTTCTATCAAAGGCGACAAAGGTGTAGTCGGTGTAGATGGCACAGATGGTGCTAATGGTAAAGACGGCATGACTCGTATCGTATATGAAACAGAAAACATCCAGATCCTAACAATGCTGGTAAAGAAGTGTAGTGAAAACATGAAGTAGCTACGATGGATGACGGCATGAAATATGCTGGCGATGATGCACAAGATGCTGACAAATCCAAAAGTGATTGCTAAGAATTAAACCAAACGGTAGATATTATTGGTGGTGCAACTAAGGATAACTTAACGGACAAAAACATTGGCGTGAATAACGTAGATGGCAAGTTAAAAGTACAATTAGCTAGCGACTTAACAAGCATCAACTCCATTACTAATGGTGCAAACTCTGGCAAAGTTGAGTTCAAAGACAATGGCGTAACTACTTTCAGTAGCGGTAATAACGGCACTGATGGTACAGACAAAGTTGTTACTATCAACGGTAAAGAAGGTACTGTTAATCGCGCCGACTTCTGTAACAGCAGGAAATGTTGTAGTAGGTAAACAATCTGTTACACCAAGTGCAGATGGTAAAACTCCAGCAGCTGATGCAAAAGCGACAGAAGGTAATTTCGTAACCGGTCTTGGTAACACAACATGGACTATCAATAATCCAACCTATGTATCTGGTCGTGCAATGACGGAAGATCAATTGAAAGTGGTTAGCGACCGTCTAGCAGGTGCTCGTAAGTTCACAGGCGATAACAAAGATGTGACGGCTGTGGTTGGCCTTGGCGAAGTATTGAATATCAACGGCGGCGCAGATGCGTCTAAGTTGACTGACAACAATATCGGCGTATCGTGCAAAGAAGCTGTGAAAATGCAGATGGAACGGTGAAAACACCTGCGTCCACTGACAGTTAAGTTGGCGAAAGAACGTTCACATGGGTGATGGTTCTACCGATTACACTGGCGTATTTAAACCTACTTTCATCGACAAAGATGGCAAGGCGGAAACCTGTAATCGATGAGAAAACAGGTAAACCGGCAGAGTTTAATACGACCGTGAAACATGACGAATCAAGCAGTGAGTACACTGTATATCGTCCTGGTAAAGATGGTAAACCTGGACCAGCTATCACTAACGAATGTGACACCATTAGGTATGGTGATGTTTGAATCCAACAATGCCAGTGGCAAAAGCTAACCTCCTGTGAGACGATTGACAGCGAATGGCCTAGATAACGGCGCAACCGCATTCTGAATGTGGCGCCTGGTATCAACGGCACCGACGGTGTCAACGCGAGTCAGCTGAAAGGGTACAGCTAACAATGCTTCTGAACCAAGCGACTGGCGAAGCCTATAAAGCTGGTGCGAAAGCGTACCGCTTTGCGACCCTATGAAACCATTACAATACTGACCCATTAGAACCGACACAAATCATGGCGGGTATTGGTAATTATCGTAATGAAAGCAGCGATTATTGGCCTATGCACATTACACGCAAGAAGCGACTATGTTCCACGTGGTGCGTGTCATTGAGGTCAACATCAAAATATGGTGAATGCTGGCGTGACTCATAAAATTTGGCTGGAGTCCAGAAGAAAAAGCAATTCCTGAACGTTATAAAGCGGGTCCGATCTCCTCTGTATATGTAAGCAAGATGAAGTATCTGGGCATTGAAACAAGAGAACGAACGCCAAAAAGTAGCGTACGAACAAGTATTGGTAGACAATGCAAATATCAAAGCAGAAAACCAAGAAATGAAGGAATCTTACAACAAAATGGCTCAAGACAATGAAGAAATGAAAGCACAAATCAAAATGTTGATGCAGGCTATGGGAATGAAATAACTCCTGAGAATGTAACTTCCTAGAAGATGCAAAAAGCCCCTACCCTTCCAGGGTCGAAAGACTCGGAAGCGGTAGGGACTTTTTCTCTAAATGAAAAATCTTGGATGGTTTCGATATCCACTAGCTCTACTTCTTTGCCGTGAGGATTGGATGATCCGTCTCGTCTTGCAAACGACCTGAGTTCACGGCTGAGGAGCAGTGCAGCTCACGTTGAGGACGTCCGCCATTTCTTGCCGATTGTGTGGCAAGGTGAGGATGTTCTTTTTGCACTCGGTGAAGGTCCATAAAATAGGCGAAGATTTTTCGCGCATCCCGTTTGAGGGATAGGTGATGGACCTTGCGAGTCAGTTGCATCGCCTTTTTCAGACAAGGTCATGCATGAGGTTTGTGAGCAATTGGATTTGACAGGATTGGCAGTCCGGAAATGCCTTAGTGAAAGTCTCAATCGGTAAGAACAACACGATAGCATCTTTCGTAGGCTTCGATCGTATGAGCCATAGGGGATGATTACTAAAGAGCAAAGCTTCCCGAACACAGAGGACGGTTGTAGTTCTGTTACGATGGTTCGTTGTCCCAACATGTTCTCTCGTGTTAACAAGGCGCGCCCTTCTAGCAAGATACCAATGCCCTTCCATAGGATCCCCAGCAATGGCAATGAATGAATGTTTTTGAAACTTTGTACTTTCACATGTCGCTTGAGACAAGAAAAGTGATAAATTTTCTGGCGCAATATGAGCGCATAGGGGGATGTTGAATCGTATTCATGTATGTTTCTAACGTTGGATGTAATGTCGACATGGGACCTCCGTAAATAGCAAGATTGAATATGATATATGTTTTATTTATTCATTATACTATATAGAAATGAGTATTTTATGTGATAAAGTGTAGCCAAGGATACGTCTGCTTTTCAGTATACTATACTACATATATAGATAACAAGACACTGCTAGATTGCCCTTGAGAGGGCTTTCACTATGAAAAGTGATTGTCTAGTGAGATATCTAAAGCAATACAAAAAAGTATGTTGTAGTATACATGTTAAGGGCAAAAGTTCCCAGGAGATTTTATCATGAGTATGTTCTGTTTTCAATGTGAACAAACAGCGCAACCAAATGGTTGTACAGTACGAGGTGTGTGGTAAAAACAGCACCGGTTGCAAATTTACAAGACGAATTAACAGCGGCGTTGATCGGGTTAGCTCATTGCAATGCAAGCTACAGAAGTAACGTTAGAAAACGTACAATTGTTAAAACGTGGTTTATTCATGTGCGTAACAAACGTAAACTTCTCTGAAGATCGTGTACAAGAGTTCATCGATGTGATCAACAATGCGCATAACAAATTAGATGCAAACATTCTAACTTTGATTGGGAAGAATTGTGAAAGGTCATGAAGACATCTGTTTCCTTTGCGTTCCACATTGTTATTAGGTATGCGTGGTATGGTCCATGCATGCATGGCATGCGCAGTATTAGACTACAATGATCCAGAAGTTGATGCTTGGTTTGTAAAAAGGCCTGTGTTGAAATGGCAAAAAGACCACAGCGCAGAAGAATGGTTAGGCTTATTGATGGAATTCGGTGGCATCAACCTTGCTTGCATGGCGTTGTTAGACAAAGCAAATACAACTACATACGGTACTCAGTGCCAACAACTGTACCTTTAACAGTAGAACCAGGGTCCTTTCATCGTTGTAACAGTACCATGACTATACGACCTTAAAAATGTTATTGGAACAAACTGATGGCAAAGGCGTTAACATCTATACACATGGTGAAATGCTTCCATGTCATGCGTACCCTGAATTGAAAAACATCCTCAATTGAAAGGTAACTTCGGTACTGCATGGCAAAAACCAACAAAAAGAATTTGATGGCGTTCAGGTGCATTCTTGTTCACAACAAACTGCATTATGCCACCAAAACAAACATATATTAAAACATCTTCACAACTGACATGGTTGGTTTCGATGGGCTGCGGTCATGTGGAACACAACGAAGATGGCACAAAAGATTTCTCTGCAGTGATCGAACGCGCTATTGAATTAGGCGGTTACAAAGAGCCACAACGATTCACTGGTATCAACGGCGGTACAGAAGTAACAACTGGTTTCGGTCATGGTACAGTACTTGGCGTAGCTGATAAAGTAATTGATGCGGTAAAAGCTGGCGCTATTAAACATTTCTTCTTGGTAGGCGGTTGCGATGGTGCTAAAGTAGGACGTAACTACTACACTGAGTTCTCAAAAACAAACTCCAGAAGATACAATGGTATTGACTCTGTACGTGGTAAATATCGTTTCAACGACCTTAACATCGGTGAAATTGGTGGCTTACCTCGTATCTTAGATATGGGTCAATGTAATGATGCGTACTCTGCGATCCAAGTAGCAGTAGCATTAGCAGGCGCTTTTTGAATGTGACGTAAACGAATTGCCATTGACGTTAGTATTGTCTTGGTACGAACAAAAAGCGGTATGTATCCTATTAACATTATTGTCCTTAGGCATCCGCAACATCTACATCGGACCTTCCTTGCCAAAATTCTTGTCCGGCACAGTATTGTGCATCTTAGTTGAAAAAATTCAACTTACATCCGATTACAACACCAGAAGAAGATATGAAAGCGATCTTAGGGCTAAGTCGTCTCTTGTGACGCTATGCACCTTGTGGCGTGTTAACTAAATGAGATAAAGGGAAGACCGCAACATACTCCTTCTCAAAACTGATCCTACGGTAGGTTTGTTCAGGAGCATGTTGCGGTCTTCTGCGTTTGTGTGATATAGGTAGTAAAGGGACGCCACAAAGGTCGCTACTCGTAATGGCGTTCCTCAGGGAAGTGGGGAAGAGCACGACGTCTTTCGACCCGAACTGATACAGTGGTTAGGTTTGCTCCGGAACATGTCGTGCTCTTCTGCGTTTAGTGTAATTTAGGTAGTGAGGGGCACCACAAAGGCTGCTACTCGTAATGGCGTTCCTCAGGGGATTGGAAGAGCACGACATATTCCGACCCGAACTGATACAGTGGTTAGGTTTGCTCCGGAACATGTCGTGCTCTTCTGTGTTTATGATGATGTAGGTAGTAAAGGGATGCCACAAAGTGCTACTCGTAATGGCGTTCCTCAGGGGAGGGCGCTTGTGGCGAAGTGTCAGTTGCAAACTTTGCGCTTTGCTTGATTTGCTGTTCGGCATAGTATTAAATCATATAAACAGTACGAATAGATTGTGCTATAATAATACAAAAACATACAAGACGTTGATATAAAATGGTTTTTATAAGTTAGTTACTGTAAATATACTGCAACTAGAAATTAAGTATATCTTCTCTAACGTCCTCTTGAAGGAGTGTAAGTATTTGTTCGTGAGTACTTATATCGGCATGTCTTAATTGAGACTGGATTGTTTTATGTCGATATGATTGCTTATTAGTATACTAGCATGTAAATGTCTCTAACACATGCAAGCCACCAGAAAAACCATGTTTTTAAGTGCCTAGAAAAGCGCTGCCTCATTCTTTGTACTTCTAATGTTTTGTGACATTAAACAAATCCTCTTCGGTTCTTTCTTTTTATAGTCAAGTAAGATATTTTTAATCGTCAGAGAACTGAGCATACTCACAATACGATTAGATTTGGGAGAAGAGATTATTACTTCCTCTCCTATAGATGCATAGCCTCTATTGATATATATTTTATTCTTATCTAAATCATATCAGACCACTTTCAAAGGATGAGCTTCCTCCCCTTAACCCAGAGTATAGTAGTATATAAAGAAATACTCTAATATAGTTTTTCCTTTATTTCCATAATTATAGATTTAATCTCTTCTGATTGGTAATTTCCTTTTCTTTTTCTTTTGGAGGCTTGTTTATCAAACAGGATGGAATCCTTTATCTCTCAATCCCTCCACTACAGAGGTGTTCACGATAGAAAGAAGATAACCAACCATTGTATTAATAGTTCCTGGCGTAATATTATTACTAAGAAGTAGTCCTACAAACTTATTAATATGGTCCCGCTGTTATATCTCCTATTTTTATATTCCCAATAGCACTGTTAAATTTATCTATTACACACCTTTTTAGTTACAGACGTTGTATTTCTTTTTGATTAACTTCTTTTCAATAGTTCTAATGGCATAAGGATAAAATAGCTCGTCCGATGTATTCGTAGTTTTCTCTTCTTGTATTTTATCTCTCAGTTTTTCTCCTGCATTCTTGGATACCTTTAGCATATACGGTGTAGCGTATATTATTTAACATGCCACACCATGTCCCGTTGGTTCTTTTGATAAAAATGTTCCTTCTTGGTTCCTCTTCTTTTTGTCATACTGTATTCCTCCTTTTTAACTACATTTATAATACATATAGGCAAATAAAAACAAACATGCTTCTTGATCATCGAAAAATGTTCGATTAAAATAAAGGTATAAAAACAGAAAAACAGGTGTTGACTTATAAGTGTAGATATGTTACAATACTTGCGAAGGGAGGAAACATGGAGCTGATTACAACGAAAGAAGTGCCAGACTATTAGTCGTATCAGATGAGCAAGTAAGAAGATTAGTAGCACAGACATGGTTTACCCTGTTATCAACTTAGTCCAAGAGTATTAAGGTTCAAGGAGGAAGAAATATTACAATGGGTAAAGAAAAACAAGGAGTTGTATCTAATTAGAATGGAGAATCACCATGACACGAAATGGTTTGAATCTTTAGAAGAAGCAAAAAATATTGTTCAAAGTTCTATTAGTATGAAACTATGCTAGAGAGCTGTGAGATTTATAAGGTTGGCGAAAGAGTTTTTAAATATGGTGAATCAGCTGTGTAAACAGCTTTTTCTTTCCATAAAATATACACTTATAAGTAAATAAAAGGAGTACAAAAATGAAAACTGAAGCAGAAGTTTTTGAAACATTAAAAACCACTAGATCCCATCAGATATTGAATGGCGTATTGGAAAGAAATCACGTGATGGTAAAAAGCAAGTGTTCTAGCTATACGACTGCTCGTGGTGTATGAATCGTTTAGACGAGCTGTTGGACCAGGTAACTGGGAAGTGCGTTTAGAGAAATTGATATAGGCACAGCTGGCAAAACAGATAAAATGGGCAATACCATTGACTTAAAAAGGTTTTGCGTGTTCCTTAACAATCCGTTTCCTTGACGAAAATAGAAAGAAAGATTTATCCACCGAGAAGATGTGGCTCAATGTACAGACTTTGAGGCTATTAAAAGGCGGAGCGTCTGGAGCAATAGGCGTCTTAAACTCAACGGCATTGGTCGTTATCTATATAACTTAGAAGCTACTTGGGTTAACCCTAGATGAGTATGGTCGTTTAAAACGCCTCGTTTACCAGACTGGGCATCACCAGAGGATTCAAATACGACGAGAAAGAACATACTCCAGAAGTAGAGGAAGCTCCTCATACACCAGAGGTAAAACCACAAACCAAGAGGAACCACAAATGCCTAATGACTGGCAAGAAAAACACAGACCATCATGAGCCAGTGATTAACTTTGGCAAACACAAAGGAAAAACATTCTCTGAAGTACCAAGAAACTATATTGAATGGATGTCTAAAAACATCCAAAAAGAGGCTGTGAGAGAGCAAGCTATTGCATGGTTAGCTTCTAATCCATCAGCATCTCCAGCAATGGATGCAGTACCTTGGTAATAGATGACAAACTATTACAAGAATACAGCCCTAACGAGGTAATTGTATATTCTTGTATTAGGATATTGTGACAGAAGAGGGTTTATTGTAGGAGATAAAAATTCTCCCACGTTGAACTTAGAAAAATAAAGGCAAGATTACCGAACTTGTCTATGTTCACAATAAAAAAGGTAATAAAAACCATGCTAGCTAATGGAATGATTGTCAAAGGTCCTAGTATTACTAAAGAGACCTGTATTATATGGGGTAAAGGTGAAGTAAATGACACAAGCTGGTAAATTACAAAAAGTCGTAACGATGTACTTAAAAAGGTTTCAAAGCAAACTGCTTTCGTCCACGGAAAACCTACAAAAAGAATATTGGTTGCTTCGTAGTTACCTGCTCAAGCAAGACCCAGGACTTCATTAATATATCCTATGATTACTTAACGTCTCAAGATGAATTTGAGTTCATGAATGTCTCATACTCAAGATAGGCAAAGGCATACCAAACCGAAAATGAGATGGAAAGAAACAAAGGAGGGTTTATCAAAGATAGCAGACAAAGCTGACTCATATTCATTTGATTCTTTTAATGAGTTTGTAGGAGGCACTATTATGAAAAAGAATACAGAAAGAGGTAATCCGTAGATTCCGAGAAGTTGAAACTATTGCAGGCTTAATGAGAGGCTACACCCAACGAGACAAAAAGGTGTTTGTTGGAAATCATTGGCGATTACGTAGATGAAATTAGGGGAACTACTTAACAAGTAAGGAGAGCAGATATGAAAATTTGGGAAACTCATTAATCAAAAAGTTGACATCGTGGAATATATCGGTAGATACACTGAGTTAAAACCGCAGGGCAATCTGTTTGAAGGTCGGTGCCCAATTCACAAAAAGTGAGGAGGGCACTCCTCTTGTTGTATATCCTCACCAATTCATACCATTGTTTTGCGTGAATCTGGTAGCGATGTTATTAGCTTTGTAATGGATTACGAAGATGTCCTTTCAATGAAGCTGTAAAACAGTTAGCTAGAGAGATATAACATAGTACATCACCTTTGAGATGAAGTCAATGAAAGTAGAAGAAGATTTCACTAAGAGAGTAGTTGCTCACGCCAAAGAAACGTTAGTAAGGTTTCTGATTATCTTCATAAGCGTGGGTTCACAGATGAAACTATACAAAATTTGGGTTGGGGGAAGAGAATGGAAATCTGATTATTCCTATTCATAATTCTCAACTGCAAGTTGTTGCGATAGAAAGAGATGTTTGATAGAAAACCTAAATACCCAAATTCTATCAATAATGTTCTACGTGATAAATCTGCTGTTATTTAACATTGGTAGAGCAAGAAGACTGTTAAAGCATACAGGCGAACTGTATGCGGTAGAAGGGATATGGATGCAATGATGGGCACCAAATGGGATTAGACTGTTGCGTATTGCAGCGGATAGACCAGAGACCAGTTAAGAAGCTCACCTATGTCTTTTCGATCCAAATGCCAACGATTATCTATTGTCCAGATAATGATGCAGAAGGTCTAAAAAGAGTACCTCGTGTAAGAGATTACTTCAAAGAAGTTCTACCGAAGGCAGTAGTTAAGGGTTTTGCAGTTACTAGAAGGATGTAAAGACCTAAATGATGCTTTTAATGGCTGGTAGTATCAACGTAGAGACATTGCCTAAAAATCCATATAGATAGATTTGCGTTAATGAATTTACTAGATACTTGTAAAGCCAAAGAAGAGAGTATGATTCTGCATACCAGTTCTTGAAATCCATAGCTAACCCTATTCTCAAGTCAGACTTAATTAACAATTGGCGGAAAGATGGGGAAGAGACTATACAGAATTAAGGGCTTACTTTGATTCAGTTCAAGATGATGTAGAAACGTTAATCAAAAATGCGGCTGGTGTTGAAGAGTCAATTAATGACCTAAGACAAATCTATCAAAGGGGGAGTATAAAACTCATTCCAAAGATTAGATGATTGTATTGGTGGTTTATCTAAGGGACAAGTATTTATCCTTGGTGCTTATTCATCGGCAGGTAAAACAGGATGGGCGATAGAATATATCCTTAGACAGGTAATCGCTAACAAAATGCGTTGCGTATTCTTCTCTCTCGAAATGCAAAAAGGTAAAGTCATGGAAAGAATGATTGCCATGATTTTTAAAAATAAACATGAGAGATGTTAGAGAATTAATTCTGCAAGGCGATGAGCGAATACAGCAAGTAGTAGAGAAACTAAAGGATAGGCTAATCATCTACGATGATAATAATTTATATAGGATGATATAGACGTCGAATCGCATCTCTAAATCAAAAGAACCTACTAGGTGGTCCCGTAGATTTGGTTGTAGTAGATTACTTCACATACCTAAAAGGAGCTAATACTTATGAAGGTGCTAGTGGAGAGGCTCTAAAAATGAAAGGCTTAGCTAAGAAGTATAATATTATACTATTTATGTTGAGCCAGTTGAACCGAAGTGCGGGTACCTATAACGAACCTACAATGGATATGCTCCGTATGACAGGTGACATAGAGGCATCTGGAGATGTAATTGTTATGCTATGGAGACCAGAGAAAGAGCCTGGCTTATCACTAGAAAAGCAACAAAAGTTACAGAATATCACAAGGCTGAAAGTAGAAAAAGCTAGGGATGGCATGTACGGACCAAGCAGAATGGAATTAAAGTATAACTCAGAGACATCAAGGTTAGAAGAAATTTAACAAATAAGTGTTGACAAGTTAAGCTATATGAGTATAATGTAAGTAACATAAGGAAATGTTATACTCAATAACTCAACTTATAAGATAAGAAAAAGAGTAGAAAGGGATATAAAAATGGAACTAGAAAGAGTAAAAGATAACAGAGATGGAACATTTACCTTTTTATTTGATGAGGGTGACTAGTAAGTACTCAAGTAGACAAAAACCACTAACATTTACTAAAAATGGGGGAGTGTTGGAGTGTGATCTCACCATACTAACAATTCTGGTCACTGCCAGTTTGAAAGAAATGGTAAAATCAATTCTAGTCCATAGATACGTTTACGAACACAAAAGGGGAAAATTCCAGATGGACTACTTGTTCATATACACGTGTGACAATCCGAAGTGTATAAACCCAGACCACTTGTTGTTGGGAACGTACAAAGATAATTGTAGAGACATGTTTTGAGAGAGGCAGAGATAATCGCCCCAAAGGTACAAGAAACTTTAATTGTGTACTAACAGAAGAAAGTTCTTGAGGCTTATAACTCCGATTTACCAGCTGGGTATTTTGCAGAAAAGTTTGGATGTCACAGCACAACAATTAACTACATAAGAAATGGTAAAAACTGGGGATGGCTTACAGGAGGTGCTAGACATGCCATATGATAAACTTTATTTGCCCAGATGCGATAAAAAGTGGGATTAAGGAATGTTTGATACATGTAGGCTAGCAGGGACTAGTTACGCACCTTGTGGAAGGTGTTTACGCAAACCAACTCTTCAAAGTATTTCACTACAAAGGGAGTGGACAGGGAAACCCTCTACTACCCAATTGTTAAAAGGAACAAGGGAAGTATACCTAGAATTAACAAACAACTATTCCATAAACCCTAGAGAATCTCTGTTTATGATTAACGGGACACGCTCTCATGATTACTTAGAGCAGTTGTTACATTGACGACCTAGCAGAAAATTAGAATAGATGATGGGGTATCTACAGGTGCGTTTGATTACTATTCCACAGAAGATGGAGGAACGCTCTACGATTATAAGTTGTATGGGAGTTTCAAGGTTGCAAAAGTTCTTGGTTTGCATGAGGTTAAGGTTCCCACAGGAGAAGTGTATAAAACTGGAGCAAAAAAGGGTCAACCTAAATTCAGAAAAGAATTTAGACCTGGAGTCCATAGTCGATTAGACCTAGCTATTCAATTGAACGATTACCGTATGAAAAATCGAGAAAGAATTAAAGAAGCCAGTTAATAAACTAGTTTGCGAGATTATTGTTCGTGATGGTAATACGTTTATTATGAATAGCAGAGGATTACACAACCTGGTATTTAGTCCCAAATTAATAAAATTAGCGATATTTGGATTGAAAGGTACATGAAGAAGCTAATGACTTAATTAGGGCTTTAGAAACGAACACCTTTGCCACCACCATGTGAAATAGCGAAACATGGGGAGGACTAAAATGTGAAAGATATTGTTCCAGTAGCTGAATTTTTTGTGACGCTTGGTCGCAAAGCAAAAGAGAACAAATCGTAATTTATTTGGAGGAATAATGCTTTAATAGAAAAACTTTTAACCATATTATGGTAGACGAATTAGTGAAAGTTGACCAACTGTTCTTACTGAAAAATGAACAGTATGCATCTAAAGAAGACGTATTAAAAGCGTTTTAAAAGAAAGTGCAAAGAGACAAAATGGAGAACTTACAAAGGGAGCTTTTAAAAGCGTGCATGCAGTTTAAAGACAAACATGACCTAGCACTTTTTACAACATGGAACTTTTGTTACCAGATGCAAAGATAGACTACGTGACGTAATCGTCTCACTGTTTATTAGGGTTTGGCTATCTCAGCAATGAAGACGCTGAATTGCAAGGTTAGAAAAACTGCAAAACCATGAAAGACCAGTGTTGGTGTTGTGACGATTACGGTCTCATACCAACCTCAAAGGATTACTCAATTCTTTCTCCTAGACAGGAAGAAAATAGAATAGAAAAAGCCTTACAGAAAAGGTGAAGAAACAGTCCTCTGCATCTAAGAGAGGAAAGAGTAATCTGAAGAAATGGTCGAGTGGCAGAGCGAGAACTTGTGAAATGGTTAGAAAAACATGGGCTTGAAGCCAACCTAGTCCCCATGTCTGGAGCTCTTAAATCAGCGAATATCATCAAAGCATTAGCCAATGATGAGATGGTTGAAAAGATGAGGGCGACATAAAACTGACCATTGATGGTGAAACCTGCTACTGTAGAATCAAAAAGGAACGTAAACCTGATAGCTGGTACAAGAAGGCTGAAAAGGGATTATCACATAAATACATTGGCATACCTAATGAGAGAGGACTTGTTTATGGCTACAGTAATGGTGTAGACTTACCTATCTCTGAGGTAATAGAAGATAAAGGCTTTAAAAAGATTCATGAGTATTTTGAACAAGACGATAGCGATATTGTTGTAATTTCACGACCATATTGTCATAGATTGTTCTTTGTAGGAGAAAGTATATGAAAGAATTCAGAGGATTAAAGATTAGTGGAGTATACGAATTTGAAGGCAACGCAATAAATACAAAGAGTGATGCTGAAGTATCTAATGTAACACCGGCAGAATTGATGTTTATTTTGAGTGCCTTAGTAGTTGATGTATTGCGAGGAGCTGACGAAAAGAATGCCCACTTGCATTTACTTACATTTAGCTCTGTATTTGATAAGTCTCGTTAAGGAGTCTAGAGAAGGAACGATAATGAATAAACAAAGAGTTTTAGTTTTCCCAATAGAACCAAATGGGAAACCTTTCGTAAGTTATGAAGAGGATGCAGAGCAAGAAGGTTTTTGAGGAAGATATTCTTTGCCCCTTATCTCGCAGTGGAGACCCGTTAGCAGATATGGTTTGCTGTACAAGATGTCAGTTGGAGACCCATTGACAGCTGTGCAAATTTGCCTAGATGCAGAGATAGGAGACCTTACAGATGCAACAAACATTCTTAAATGAAGTTATATACAGAATCAAAACTTTAAGTATGAATTATTAGATAAAGGAGAAACAAATGCTTATCTTAACTCGATGATAGTAAGAAGTTACTGGAGTGTGTATCCATCTTTGTGAAGGAACGCCCAGACAAAAACAGACCGAAATAAAATCTTTTGCTATGACCTACGAGGCTACTTTAGCTACAGGAAAAAGAGGTTGTAATTAAAAAGTTTGACGAAGAGCACAAAAGCGATTCAACTACTAAATGAAATTGCTTTTAGATATGAACGCAAACAAACGAGCAAAAAGAGGAAAAAGTAAATGTGGTCTGAAGACAGTTTGTACGAGCTATTTGAGCTATATCAAGAATTAGTCGAATGGTATAACGAACTTGATGACAGATGCAGTAGGTGATGCCTTTGGATTGATGAAAGAGGCATCTTCCTACAAGCGAGTTTTTGAGTCAGTCTCTGCTGAAATAGGAAAAACTATTTCTGAATGTGAAATCACAGCAAAGGCTACTCAATCTCGTATTAGTTTAGAGTCATCTACAAAGGTGAATGACGGAGAAAGAAAAGCGTCCTGCAACCCAGAGGTAATTGAGGGGTGGAAAAAGTATCGTATTTTATTCGTCACCAAAAATATAGATGCCAAGGCAAGGCACTTGGCCTCGTATTTACTACGATTCTAAACTAGTGTATGAAAATGCCTGTAGAGCTATGAGAGGACCAGTAGGAGGAGAGAAACTTGTCGGTAACTATTAATGACCTTGAGTTCGGAGGCAATGGAACCAGAAAGAGCTTTATCCTGTATTCGGTTATACTTATATATTTGTGTCAGAACGATATATGGCGTATATCATAGCAGATGAGCAAGGAAACATAACATATACAAAACAAGTATTAGATTAGGAGGAACTATGAAAGACTTCTTAAAAGGGTTGTATATCAACAATCAATAACATTTTATGGCTACTGATATATATCTTTGTCCTTACTGGAGTACCTATTGTATTTCTGTTATTAGAGCGACAACACACTTCCGACATGGAGAGCAGTATTGACATTCGTAATGGTGGCTTTGTGGGGAGCGATGTTCTCTAATTATTTAAAGAGTATCGATTATATAGTACATTCTTATACAAGAGATTAAAGGAGAACCCAATGAGTAAAGAGAATGATTGATTTACATGATATTATCATGACCCCTAAAAGGAGAAATGGAAGTGCAAGCAATTTTGTACGACCCAAAAACAAAAAGTATTCATACTCCGTATTAGGTCCCGAAGGAAATACTGGAAACAAGATGAAGTAAAAGTTAGTAAAAAGGGGAACCTGAGGAAAAAGAAATGAACTTGAGTAAAGATTTTCTTGGGAAATACAAAGATTTTCCAGACCATATGACAGAGTTATCTAAGTTTAGGTACTACAGAACGTATTCACGCTGGCTACCAAAAGAAAATCGAAGAGAAACATGGAAAGAAACATGTGCTCGTGCAGTTGAATATAACACCCCTTTAGCAACTACGTCTAAGGAAGAAGCAGAAGAATTATTCGACAACATGTATAATCTCAAAACAGTTTATTAGTGGTCGTAGCTTATGGATTGGTGGTTCAGAAGCATCCAAAAAAGTTCCTTTAGCTGGATTCAACTGTTCCTTCGTGGTAATTGATAACTTGGTTTCATTTGATGAATTATTTTATCTCCTTATGGTAGGTACTGGAGTAGGGTTTAGAATTTTACCTAGTGATGTAGCAAAGCTACCTACATTCAGACAGAATGTAGAATTAACTACTACTAAGCATAAAGGAATGCCTTGGGGAGACCCTGTTACAGAGTACATTGAAGCAAGTAAAGACCATGCTTGTATCATCGTAGGTGATAGCAAAGAAGGTTGAAAGAAGCATTAGCTACTTACCTACGCTTTATGACTAACTCCTAAGAAAAACACAAACAAAGTTAATTATTGACTTCACAAAAATTCGCCCTAAAGGAACTCCATTAATGACTTTCGGAGGAACTGCTAGTGGGAGCGAGTCCATTGAAGACATGTTTAATAAAATTCACAAAGTTATCACCGAAGGTGAATATAGTTCTAAACCAATAGATGGTAAACTTAGACCGATTCATTGTTTGGATATTTGTAATTTAATTGGACAAAACGTTGTAGTCGGTGGAAAACACTAATGCCTCCGACGGTAATAAAAACCTCTAATTCGGTGAAACTCTCATTGAGACAATACTGAGCGAAGCCCCTATAAGGGAACGTGTAACGACTAGGCGAAAGCCGTACACCCAAGCGGGTGGAACGGGAGTCCTCGTTTAAACGAGTGAAGATATAGTCTCAAAACTGCATGGTAACATGCAGAAGTTCATAAGAGAACTGGTTAGGAATAGCGAACCCTAATTGAATGAATGGTTAGAAGAACGGCAGAAATTGCCTTAACTGACCCGAAAGATACAGAGTGCACAGAGGCAAAAAGCAATCAACTCCAGAGAAGTACCATCGCTTCATGAGTAACAACTCACTGTACATTGAAGAAACACCTACAAAAGAATATCTACAAAAATCTTTGATTCTATTAGAGCTACTGAGAACCTGGCTTCGTTAATGTAGCAGAATCTAAAAAGACGTAGAGGGGATTACGCTGGAACAAAACCCATGTGTAACAGGAGATGCAGAAATTCTAACAAAAGAGTTCGGGTATATTCCAATTAAAGATGTTGTTGATACAGATGCTACTGTTTGGAATGGCTATGAATGGAGTCAAGTTAGACCTAGGGTAACAGGCTATAATCAGATGATGGTAGAGGTTAAGCTCCTCAACGGAACATTCTAAAGTGTACAAACTACCATCAGTTTGTATTAGCTGAAGGAGAGCGGGTTAGGCTACAGAACTAAAATTAATGACAAGTTAGAAAAATGGTCATTGCCTGCTTTTTGAAGCAGAAGCTAAAGAAAAGGCATTTTCCATCATTTCTCTGATATAGTTCCATATGTAGCAGGGTTTTATAGTGGAGATGGAGTAACAGCTAAACCAATTATTTGGTTATATGACGAAAAAGGAAACTAAAGCAAGTCTTTATAGATAAAAGGGTGTAAAGTTACAGAGGGCGTAGAGAGATACTGTGCACTTACCATCTCATTTCCCTAAACACAGAGTTCCGACGCGAATGACTCTATCGTATCTCGCCTTTACTATTTAGCGGGTCTTCTTGATAGTGATGGATGCATAAACTCAAAGATGGGGAGTGTAGCTATTTCTTCTATTGACAAGAACTTTTTGAAAGAGTTGTTCAAGATGTTGGCTACTTTAGAGTTAACTCTTCTATTTCAGAAATGAAAGAAGAAGGAAAGAGAACTCCCAGCTAACAATGGAACTGGAGGAAAAAGTTTACTTTTTGTAATAAATGCTACAGATTAACAATCGCATGGAATGTGAAGAAATTATTAGAATTAGGACTAAAAACTTACAGACTAAAGTTAGAACCAAATCCTAACAGAGATGCATCCAGATTTGTTTATATAACAGACGTTGTACGTATTGAGAACGAACCTACTGTAGTATTGCTTTTACAGAACCAAAGAACCATACAGGTATCTTTTAACGGAGTGCATGACAGCTCAGTGCGGTGAAATCTTATTGTTCGCTAACGCAGTGTGTAATCTGACAACAATTAACTTAACACAGTTTGTCGTTAGAGGAAAATACAAAGGTCAAATAGCTGTAGATATGTCTGGCTTAAAGAAAGCACTGAGGTTATCTGCTCGTGCAGGGTATCGAATGACATGTGTTGACTTAGAGCTACCAGGTTGGAATGAGATTCACCATAGAGACCGTTTACTAGGTTGTTCTATTACAGGTTATCAAGACCTCATTGGTATGTTACCAGAAGGGTTTAACGAAGCACTTTTCTTAGAAGAAATGAAGAAGTGGACTAGATTCTATGCTGATGAGTATGCAGAAGAACTAGGAACTCCAAAACCTAAGCTAGTTACGAGTGTTAAACCAGAAGGAACACTTAGCTTGATTGCTGGTGGAGTGAGCCCAGGAGTACACTATCAACATAGCCCATACTTTATCCGACGTATTCGGGTAAACGCTAGTGACCCATTGGCTAAAACAGCCCTAGAATTAGGGTGGCAGATACATCCAGAGGTGGGTCAGACAATGGAGAATGCAACCACATTGGTAATTGATTTTCCATGTAAGACAGAGGCTCGTAAAACTAAAAATGATGTATCAGCAGTAGAACAATTAAGAACATATCTAATGTTCCAAAAGAACTACGTAGAACAGCAACGCATCGAATACAATCAGTGTGAAACCAGACGAGTGAGGAGGTTGTTGACTTTGTACATACCAACTGGAATGATGTGACTGGGAGTTACTTTTTGAAAGTAATTCAACGTATTATCCGCTTATGCCGTATGAAGAATGCACCAAAGAAGTATATGACGATTTAGTGAAAAAGACTAGACACGACCCAGAAATCTTGAATAACATGGAAATACCACTAGAAATATGGGTAAGGAATATGAAATTCTTGACGATAAAGAAGGTTAGGAAAATGGAGTCTGTCCAATTCACACTTTACTTATAAGTGTTGACAAGTTAAGATAAAGGTGGTATAATAACATTGTAGGTTGAACCTACCTTTTTATTCCGCTTTTAATTAACTTATAAGTTTATAAAAGTATATTAAGATTAATCATTAGGAGAAATTATGACAAAAAGAAACAATGACAGTGAGAGCCGCACTCACTCATTACTGGACAAACAAATCGCTGAAATGTCTAACGAGAGCTTTGTAGAAGTTATCTCGAAACAAACAAAGGTGTTAAATGGAATGGGATTGTATCTGGACTGGGAAGAGGAAGCTAAAAAGATTTTTCTCACCCTAAACGATAAATTACGTCGCCGTGAGGCGATTGCCAAAGCAATCATCAAAGCTAATGCCATGCACATGGTTACGTTACCTAAGTTTAACGGAATCAAAGAACATAGCAAAAAGAAACAGAAGAACTTCTTTGCTTCTGCTATTGCTCGAAAAACATACTTGGCTTTTTTACAGGATACCTTGATTGTTAGCCTAATGCAACAGGTAAAATGTGCAACAAAAACCCAAAAAGCTAAAGAAAAAGAATTAGAGCAAACTGTAGTTACACGAATTAATAATGAGTTTGGGGAGCTACACAAGTATCTCCTAAAACAAATTAAAAAGAACGTGAAGAAGAAATCCGAGTTGCTAATGAGGTCTTGTATTTAGACCCGAATAACCTTGTTAAAAACCTACGATACTTTAAAGAGTATGTAGCTTGGTACTTGGCGGAGATTGATTCTCGATTCTAGGACATGCTGACAGAGGTAACTGAAATCACTGTGGAATACTAAAAATCACACCTCATATACACTAAATAACTTTTGCAACAAATCCACTAAACGCTAGTGTATCGAAAAACTTTTAAAGAAACCTGGGCGGTTGCTGTTCCCAAGATTGTCGTCCCGTCAAATTAATGCGAGCAAAATTGAAAAATAAAGTCGCTTTTTATAGAGGGTACAACATTATAGACGTACCCTTCTGATAAAAAGCATCATGCCAAATGTGTAAATAGAGAAACGGCTACTGGTAATCCTTAATCTCTAATCATTTAGATTAAGCTATTAATCATTAAGACTCACTAATCATTTACATTAAGCAATTAAGGTCTAATCCGTAATTGTTATAAAACCCCTAGGGTAAGTTTTTTACTCACAGGTTGGGTTTAAGGTTTTGTACTAGGCTGATACACTAGCCTCACCATGCCCCAGTCGCCTAAAGGATATGGCAATAGCCTTCTAGCTATCTAGTGCAGGTTCGAGTCCCGCCTGGGGTGCCATTAATAAAAGGAGGACTTATGAATAAAGCTAATCGAATTTAAACTAAATCCATTTTGGCTTGAAAAGCAACAGGATGAAAAACGTATTTTCAAAAGTAGAAGATGATGAAAAACCCATAAAGACGTTTGGGGAGTATTCATCTGACGTTGAATTTCCAGATGAGTATCCGAAATTATCAATTGATGAAGACCTGTAACAGTTACATATATAAACGTGGAAAAGGACGAAGACAGAATCTTCTGGAGAGCTAGTGAAACAGATATTAGCTATTACGAAGATGAAATTCTATCGCTAAGCGAACGAGATATGTTAATGAGACTTCTTACAAGATACAGCCAGTCTATTAAAGCATATGCAGAAAATAAAGAAAAAACAAAGAAAACAAGAAGAACAAGATACATGGGAGCAAAGAGGAGTAGAGCACGTAGTCGTGTAGAAAGAAGGAATCATGTACGAACTAATATATGGAAATAGCAGAATCAGAAGAGTTTATAGGCTACTTTTTCATCAGAAAAAGATGCAATTGGCAACATTCTTGACCACTTTGAAAAAGGTTGGTTATGAATATCCGTACATTAGAGTTATCCATAGAAAGAAGAAACAAAAATAGATTACGGGAGTCATAAATGGTTTCTACTGGATTAAGAAGATAAAAGGACCAATTAAGATAGAAGAAGATCTTTATAAAGGTAACACTTGTTCCAGATTACTGAAGACAACAGGAGAATTAGATGGCTACATAGTTGAGGAATTAGATTATGACCCACTGCTTGCTAAGTTCAAATCTGGGAACGATGAAATAGACAGACAGTTTCCTTTTGTTTTCATCGAGATTTAGTTTATGTGTTTCTGACCAGGATAAAGAATTTGATGACAACGAGTAGTCTGATTAGATAGCAGAAAGGAGATGACATCTTTGAGTTGTTTCGGAATAGCACTACTTTAGTGTCATCAGAAAAAGAAAAACCAAATGAAAGAGTATATAAAGGTTACAACAAAACAATGGGAGGCTATATGAGAATATTTTTTAGCTGTATTGGCTTTTAGTCCTGTCCCTTGTGGGGACAGATGTACAAGCAAAAACATTGATGAATGTAAGTGCCTACACATCATACAGGCAATGTTATGGCAAATGGAGAATATCCATATGTTGGGTAGCAGTTGCTAGTGATGACCTACCGATAGGTAATGAAAAGTACTTGTTAACGGGGCAAGAGTATGTGGTCAAGGATAGGTTTGGTGGTGGCTATACAGATAGATTAGACATCTTTATGGACAGCTTACGACGAAGCAATTGAATTTGGTCGCACGGTTAATGGTAGAAGTGCTAGGACAATGAGACACATAGAAGATATTGCAAAAATCACCCCTAGAAAGAGTAGTGTTTAAGAAAATTATAGCATACACTGGGAAACTATATTGGCATATAGTGTGATACATATCGAATGAGTAGCCACAGATAGAGACGTCCTCTGTATGTGAAACACTGTAGGCAAATCACTCTAGGATTAGAAAAATCGAAAAGAAACAAAAAGACAGGGAAAGGTGTACAAAGTGAAGCAACTTTAAAAAATGGGCAGAGACCCTAAGAAAATGCTATTACGCTATGGGTAATTGCTATGGAACGAGAGTGTAGGAGCCAGCTCTTATCAAGGCTGTAAAAAGCAGGACATTTATCTCTATTAGAGCATGCAGACGTAACATTTGACATTATCTGTAGCCAAAAATGTTTGGCACAAATTACAAGACATAGACATTTTTCGTTCGAGTTCAATCTACAAGAGGAATGAATATCACAGGAAATGGGTTCTATAATGGCTTTGACAAATTGAGCGGAGTAGAGAAAACGAAGATGAAAATGGCTTATGGTGCTATTTCCATGCAATTTGAAAACCTACTTGCTAGTGGAGTCCCAGTAGAGATTGCATCGTACGTGCTACCAGTAGGAACGAAACGTAAAAGCTAACGGTTACAGGGAATCTTCGCTGTTGGTTTGAATACCTAAAGAAAAGAGTCTGCAACAGAGCGAGTGACGAGCATCGCACCAGCCATTGAAATCTACACTCAGCTGAATGCACAGTACCCACGTTGTTCAATCAAGAAGTCTTGGGTATTTGTGTCGGTTGCAAAAAGTTAGTTGCGATTTTTCCGTACACAAAGCTACGGCTAAAAATCCAATCATAAAGGAGCTGAATAATGGAACTGAAAGTGTATAGCGTGTGTTTATTCTTCTGTGTCGTATTGATAGGAGTACTGGTGTATTTATCTATTGAGGTGAAAAATGAGATGTTTTGAAATAGTGTCAGACTATATCTTTGAGGACATTAAATTACCAAAAGAAAAACTAAAACCTCAGCAGGGTTATGATATAGAGTCAGCTCGTGACGTTATCATCAGCCCAGGGTGTACAGAACTTATACAAACAGGATTAAAGGGCTTATATGCATGATGATGAGTTTTTAGCAATTCATGTTCGGTCTAGTGTTGGAATTAAGCGTGGGTTGGTGTTGGCAAATGGAACGGGGATTATTGACTCAGATTACTATAATAACTCAGATATTGAGGGTCATATAATGGTGCGTTAAGAAATACAACGCATGAAAAGTAACGATTAAAAGGTGAGCGTATTACAGGATTTTTCAAGAAATACTTATGGTGAAAATGATAGATTAGTGACAATGTTCGTTACAGGTGGTATAGGGCACGGGAGAATAAAATGGAACAGAAGAAACAAAATTTGTAGTAGCTAGTATTTTGAGTTATTATTTCATAATTATTAAGATATTGACGTAAGCGATAAGGGCAATCATGAAAGCATTATTGCCTAAAAATAATACTTGAATTAAACTTCAAAGACATTAGTAGGAGTTGTCTCGTCATTTGTGATAAGACCTGCAGATTTTATTTTCTGATTACGTTTTGTGTTAGGGATGTACATGGCATGGCTAGAGGACGTTTGAAGATTGAATCGTTCTTGAAACAAGTTAGTTGGTCGTATTGGATGGTACTAGATACTTATTAACCTTAACGGGGTGGTGAAAGAACAAACCCAGGTGACTGGATTACTGAGTTAATGGGAAAAATACCCATGTGACCCGGAAATTTTTAAGAGTTACATGAATTAGCATAGGAGGTAACGTGGTTCATTACTTTTGTAATTGACTACTGTCAATATAGGCAATTTTAACGGTGTGATGAAGGACAAATAGAAATGACATAGAGTTGTGATGCAAGACAACTCACGAAACAGATACTTAAAACAAGCAGACGCACTAAGTATAAAGGCAAGAAGGACATTGGGACGTTAGGAAAGATAATTGTGCATTGTAAACATTAGAGCCTCTTGCCTAAAGGGCTATCTCCTGATACAAGGGAGGTACATTGTGAGAGTCAACTCTTATTAGAAAGCAATTTCAAATGTGTAGGGATAAAGGACCATGATGCGATTGAAGCAAATTAATCGTGGCCGACGGCTATAGGAGCATGAAATATCTACTATTGAAGATAGAGATCAGAATACAGCGAGGAAAAGATATTTGAAACCCTCTCAAATACGGAGAGGATACGTGATGGAAAATCTCCATGAGGACAGGCATTAATAGATAAAGTAAGAAAGAACGTATGGCTCGCTTTTGCATAGCATAGGTAACGACTACCTAAAACACAAAATCCTAATTATTGTGGAGCTATTTGATAGATTTATCCTCGTATTAGCATGGAAAGAATGGCGATAATAAAAGTAAATCAGTAATGTACAAGACAACGAAAAGAGTAATAACAGAAGTTAATTCTGTCAAGTGAAATTATACGTACGAGAATATGGTAGTTTGAAAGATTATTTGGAGATGTAAACATGCATGATAGATGATATGTTTTTAGATTGTAGGATACGGCTGATATAAAGTAGCACTTCGTGAAAAGTGTAGACTATGTTCCCAGGTGAATCCTAGCTCCAGTAAAGGAAATGTATAGAGTAGCCTGGAGACAAGTGGAAGGTGTACAGAGCAAGCAAAAAGGAGAAAAAGACAAAGAGTTTTCTGTGTTGTTGCAAGAACGCCGATGCCCGACATTGCGTATCAGCGTTGTCAGACAGACAGATTTGAAAACGAACGTATTTTGGGAAATGAGACGCCTCGCAAAGCAAAAGAAAGTCTGCATATGTAGGGTGCTGATGCCTAAGAGAAAACCTGGGCGCAAGAAGAAGCTAAAGCTAATTACAGAAAAGCATTTGATATGGTGCAAGCCAAAGCACTCACAGGAAGTGAAAGGGAAGCAAAAGATAGCCACATCAGCTTTGCAGAGAACGCAGAATAACCCTGCTTGTAAAAAGAGTCTATGAAAGACTATAAACGGCTTTTCTATGGACAGGAAGCTCATTGAACAGAAGAGCCGAGATGGTTGCCTTTAACAATGAACTGCTGTGGAGCTTGTACAAGAGTTCGCGAGTCAGAGACTGCTAAGCTAGAGCAATCGATGATTGGTTAGATAGAGCAGGTCTAGCACCAGTAGATAAAACAGAAACGACTACAAAGAGAAAGCAGGAACGGGAACACAAGTGAGCGATTGACTGATACATCCAGATCAACAAATTAGATAATAAAAAGCGGAGAACAGCTCACGCCGCACTTTTCTAGTTTACCAACGACTCTCTCTAAGCTCGGCCACCGTCTTCGTGCCCAGTCACCATAAACCAGAGTCTGTAGAATGTCCTGTGCAGTCAGCGCCTCTCAAAATCTCCACGTTGACCTGCAGCATTATACACCTGACTGCAACCAGCGTCATATGATGGTTTTGTTGTATCGGATTGTACGATGCGGAAAGTTGTTACGGTGGTTAATGCTAAATATAGCTAGGATTAATAATCATAATTTCCTCCATACAATCGACTATAGTTTACTAACTCTACAGTAAGTAGCAAAAATTCCTTTATCTGAATAGAGATAGCTCTAGGGTTTGTAAACCCTACCTTTATCCATAAGGTTTTCTTGTAAACCACTATTATCAATAGCCTCAAAACAGTGGTCTGCTATCCTCGATGGCGTTATGTACATTTACAAACAGGTCTTGCTTGTCACGGAACACACGACGTGAAGTGGAGACGGTATTTAGTACTAGAAGATAGTCTCTATCCTCTGGTGTAGCTGGATAATTAAATCCTGCACAATGACGGATGTCTGACAGTGCTTTTATAATCGACCAACCTCACTGTACCAAATATTTTTGTTGTTTCTAATGTATAGGATAGTTTCTTTAAACTTCACAATAATTTCAACTAATTCTTCGTTTGTAAAATTCTTTTGTTCATCTTAATATTCCTCCGTAATAATATATGGATCATATGCGTCTTGCATCCTGGTAAAAAGTCACCCCTGGCAACATCCTCATAAAAGAGAGGTGTTGAAAGTTTCTGTATAAGAATCTTACATAATAAAAACTTTCAGCACTCTCTATATTTTCTTGTAATTTTACAGCATATTGATTTTTGGTATCTTTTTCTATAGAACACCAATGTCCCTATTTTTAATTTTTCTCTAAATCTTTTCGTCATCTTAATACTCCTCTGTAATAATATATATATCGTAACTTCGCTGTATTCTGGATAGAAACATGCCCTTTAGCATTGCTCCTTCCAAAGATACATAGGGCTCCATCTCTATACAAGTATCTCACAGAGCAGTAGGGACAGGGATTCCTACATCTTCAAGTAATTGATAACAAGCTCCTTTTAGGTTGTTTTCTTAACTACAAACAAAGTTCCCTTTTGTTAGTTTCTTTTTAAATTTTTGTGCATTATAAAACTCCCTCTGTTACTTTATAAACGTCGCAAAAACATCTGGAGATATCGTATTGAAGAAGTAGTTTTCTATATTGCATTGTTCTCCATCTTCGCAAATTGGAAGTAGTTTCAACATACTATATCTCTTTTGTAATCTTCTTCCAAAACTAAAATATCCCAATCATTGTATCTCATTACGTCAACTACAACCTAACATGCATCCTAAATTCTCCTTGGTTATATTTTCATTAGCTTCTACTTCTTAACAATATAATGGTTAGCAAAGAATTTGTGCTTTCGTTTTATTAAACAGACGAACCTAAAAAGCTACCTTGTACTGGACAAAGGTACTCTCCATGACTACATAGACATCAGCTTTTATTTGCTCTGCGTTTTGACCTCAAATGCATGTTCCATGAGTTTATATACGTCAGTCATAAGAGCCACATCCTCAAGTTCACAACAATCACATTACCTTCTCTCACATTTCTTTTATAAACCTCACTTTCTTGGCTACCGCAAATTCCTCCTCCGTAACCATACAAAATTCAAACCACTATTTTCTTCTCTTATATATTTTGTCTCAATTACAATATTTTCTCTTTTTGGGCGTGTCCAAAGAAATGAAGAGGTAAACAAACACCAATCTTGTTCTGTAAAATCCACAGAGACTTCTCAACAGAAAGTAGAGATTTTGTTTTCGTAATAATAATCTTAGCTCCTTCTTTGAAATAGGTGCAAACTCTAGTTGTGTCATGTCGGTACTCTTTACTATTTTGTAAACATCGTAAACACAGCCCACAACTTGTGTATCCATTTCCTCATCATTTTACGGTTTCTTCGCCATTTCTATAAAAGTAACGACATCAATATCTCTAGCGACTCTATAATTTTCCTGAATAAAAACAATCGTCCAATCGCTTTGTAAAGTCAGTCAACACAACTAGATTGTCATACTTTTTGAACATTCCTCGTTTCGAAAGCTTTGTATTAATCATAGTAAAACTCCTCTATTACGCATATTCATCAGTACCAGAATCTTCTGGGATGTCTGTTGCTACATTGAATCACAGTAGAGAGGAATAAACTTTCCTGTCATGTAACATGTCGACTTCAAACCCATCTGTATCCTTCTTCGTAATCTTCTAAAAGTTCATAGGAATTCCCCACGTTCTTTGTTTCTCCAGAAAGCGAGCAACGATTAAACTCCACTTTTAAAGTTTTTCTTTGAGAGCTAATTCGTATCCATTAAATTCCTCCTTAACACATACATATTTACATAATTTCTCCTTTAGACGATTTTAGGTACGCTGAGGTGGCAATACTGATCACTCTAAATTTGCCAGTGACGTACTCTCTAGCATCAACGAGCGGTATTTGTTTGACAGAAATTTTCTAATACGTTATATCCTACTTAGCACTTTCTTTGTAGAGATATTTTGTATCTGGGCACAAGACAACCAATCGATGCCATCTCAAACATTCTTTTCACAAATTCAAACTGTCGTCCATCTTAAAATTCCTCCGTGACGATAGCATGCACTTGCAGTGTCTGATTCATCCTTTAATGCAGTACTAAACAACTTTCGTCGGCACATGGTGGCGAATATCATCTATTTTAAAAAGCATGCACGTGAGAAAGAGTCTTTGTTATAATCTTCTAGTCATCAACACATGTAGCTGAAGCTCGACTTATAGCAATTACTATTAAAGTACTACTCTGTTTTAAGTTATTGATCTGCTTTCATGACTATCCTATACTCTATGACATCACCATACTTTGAAATTTGACGTGTCTCATTCTGTACTCATCAGTCACTTTTACTAGCGTATAAGTGGTAGATGAAGAGACACCTCTATCTTGCCCTGAGCTCTATGTACTCTATCCTGTGCTTGTGACCTAGTAGTAGGGCAGACTGCTGGGATACTCTAGAAACGCTACACATACCAGACTAGCCAAAGCAAGGGGTTTATAGCGGCACTAGCCAGCTTGTGAAACTGCGCTACAAATGATTAATTGAGCATCTCCTAATTGAAAATTATCTCATGTTACAGTTGTCGAACACTGGGTGATTGACCCGCCCACAACAACAGAGAGAGCCGTTTGAATGCCAGGATTAGCTTGCTTTCCTGACCTCTTTTGTAGGTGTGCGAATACACCACTTTTTCTCCTTTATCCAGTAAGTTTTGGAGGAAAGCTCAATGAGACAGTGTTAGTTTTCTCTGTGTAAACGGCTTTATCATAAATCCTTTCAATATCTTGGAATGTTTTTGGAGATGGTTGTTTCCAACTCCATAATAGGAATAGAGGATAATTCGCTTTTCTGGTATTAGGCTTCGTCTTTCTAAATCCTGCTGTCTCGTCGCAGCATATGCGACTCATGCCTTTATGCAAAGCAGAGCTGCTAAAACCACTATAGTCACTGCCGTATTGGCTATTTCTAGGGGAGCACACATCGTTTTGATTCTTTTTCTCCACCCACAAATGCAAGTTATTTAAAATCGCATCGCGATATGAAACTCTTACGGACGATTAAGCATTGGCGTGTCCCGTGATTAAAATTTATAGGAATACGTCGCATCTCCATTGTAGGGGCTATTTTGTTTGGTGCGCTGGATTTTTGAAAGCAGCGACATCTCGTCAAGCACGATTTCAGCTTTAATGCGTACTTTGATTTCCGGTGTTTGCATTTTTCATTCTTTCATAATTTGTGATTACATGATAGGACTCTATGGAGTCGTCGATGCTTTACATCAACGCCACCCACCGCTTGATTCTCACTTCTCGAATTTAGCTTCAAGCTAGCGCAAACCACTCGAATTGGGAGCCCTCTTTTAAACATCAGCCTCGACTGAGTTCTAGTTTTTCCCTAAAACCCATGTCGTCACAAACTATGAGGCAGAGGAATTGTTTAGGAGGAGTATTTAATTCCCTCTACTTGACAGAGGAGTGCGTGGTAAGTTCATCTCAGGAAATACCCCTGACCTGGACTCACACTATCAATCAAATGCAGAACTTCCTGCAAACTCTTTGTAGCTAGCAGAGTGTTTATTTTGTAGTTAGACTAAACCAGCATCAACAAACCTCTCAAAATAACGCAAGTCCTCGTATATGAGGACTGATTGTTTCTACAACAAAGCATCGTCACATCATGCCAGCAAATTTGTAGTCTCTGTACACTCATATTAATTCTCCTCTATATTGCCAATTAAATAGTGATGAGCTACGCTCAACTAAATTAAGGGAATAGACTCTTGTAAAATCCACCTATCTCTCATGTTGATCGATCTGCACTCTTGAGACTCTGGAAAGACTACTGCACAGGGATCTTGTTCGTCAAAGCATATCTCAGAATATGCTTTGACAGTGCCTAGCAAACTGATACCGTGACCTTCTTAGAAAAGGTCTAATGCAAAAGTTCTTTTGTCTTAGAACTTTTAGCCAAAACGCTAACTTTGAGAAACGCAAAGTGCTTCAGATCACGAAGTGCATATTCTAAAAGCCCTTCATTCTGAGAGTTAACTGCATCTAATAAGAAATCGAAATCATTCGTCGATTCCTTAATTTGGTAGTGTAAATTTTTCTCTAATGATCGGATTGCACATCATTTGCATCTATCAATTCTCTAATATTCATAATCAAATCTCCCTTTTTATAATTAATATTCGTAATCCATGCCCTACAAAAATCTTATCCAACATTTTCTCTTTTTAAATTTTCAATTAAATACCGCTTAGCTACTTCGATAAACTTAGAAATATCTTCCATTGTGAAGAACAAGAACTTGTTTTTATTTACCATGCACACATGTGTGAAAGGAAATTCTTCGTATTGTGCATGAGTCATAAATTCTGATAGCGGGACTTGTTCTAGGCTTAAATACAAGAAAATTCTTTTGAACCTTCCATTGTAGTAATATTAAATGCATATGAGTTTGTGGGTCCATCATTATCAAGGATAGCTTGGTTTAATAAATCACGATAATTTCATTATCTTGTTCACAAAAAGTAAGATACTTGAGAACATATTTCATATGAAATTACGTCGACTAAACGCCCGTATCTAATAACCCACAATCTCTTATAATCTCTACCAAATTCATTTTTACATCTCCTTTTAAAAATGGAGGATATACCCCCTCGCTAAACTATTTCACAGTGTATTCATAATTTCCAGATAACCACTTTTTGCCACAAATCACGGACGGTAAATCGTCTGGAATGGCATTCACATAGAGAACGACTAGAGTATTCCTTGATTTGGATGTCTAGGATGGATACATCGTATGAGTACAATTCATACTCAGCATCATCCAAAAACTCCTCTAACTTGTCGTCAGTCATTTTTCCCGTCCAAACCTCAATAGGCAAGTAATTCATGCCGTATTCGTCTGTAGACATGGTGGTATCGTTCTTGCCGAGTTGATATTCATCTCTTTCTTCACTTCTAGTAGTGGAGCAACCATACGAACTAGTCGTGCCCCAGTAATAGCTATCATAGTAGCTATCGTCGTACCAGGGTTTAGTTGTCGCCGTTTTGTAACGATAGCCAATATAGCTAGTGTTTGAATATAACGCCCTGATACTTAGATTGGACAAAGTTGCCAATCTGGCTACTTGCCCGTCTGCAACCAATACATACTTATTTGCCCATTGCCGACTCCCATAATTCTTGCACTGCTGTGTTCCATACGGAATTACCTAGAGTTTACAACCTCTTTGATGAATTGCATAGTATCGGAATGTCTTTCATTTTCCGCCTTGGGGGTATAATCGTGCATCCGTTGTGCACCATTCCGATTTTTGTCCAATTATTTGGGAGACCCATCTCCTTATAATTGTTACACACCGAGAATGGGTGGCATGTTTCAGCACTAATTGCACCGCTTGTTGCGATGCGGAAGTGAAAGACCCTATCACTAGAGTCTGGCAATTTACTTGCTTCATTCCAGAACTCATCAGAAAGTAAAGAAACCTTTTTGATGTGAGTCATTCCTTTCTTATCATCGTGGTACATTAAGCCTGCCCCCATCTGGGTTGCCTGCAAAACAGTTCGTCAATTCTTCCTTTTATTCAACTGGAATCCTTTTACTAAACACTAATTACGCACTATTGTTCTCCTTTTTATAAATCATTAATTTTAAAATTTGTTTGTTTAGTAAAGCCTCTCAATGGAGAGGGCACAACCATAAAGCCTCTACGAAATCCAGCTCCAGTAGTCGGCTTTGTAACTCTTTGTAGCTGTTGGCTTTATGATTCACGATGTCCCAAACCGAATGTATAGCGGTCTAGGGTTCAGCCATATCGTTAGCACGTCAGTTAATTGAATGCAAGCCATAATATGTTGGCGACTTGCTAGCCGAAGTGAATAAAGGCGAATCTCTACCGTACTGTCGTTCTGTAAATCACGCTGTATGACGACCAATGCGACGAGCGTTCGTACCAGTCCATGGCATATTGTCGTGCTGTCCTCATGCACGTTCAGCCCAACGCTCCGCACTGCAAACATGGGGCGTTGTGCAGATTTAACCATATCGAGTAATTCTCAGAAACTATCACTAATCGACCAATATTTTTCGCCGTTGAAAAATGCCCGACTGATATGAATATGGATACCCGCTGTATCCCCATCATTATAGTAGTTCCTTCTTTCCATACGTCTAGTGATTTCTTTCCCAATTCATAGCCAACATCTCTTTTGGACTCATAGGATGTTAGTATTGCCTCAAATCCATTGTCCAGGAGACCCATCCGAATTAAAGTAAAATTTATCCATATGACCGTCGAAGATATACCGAACATCATCATCATCTCCGTCGCACAAAGGGGTCGTCGCACTCTAATTCAAGACCGAAGAACTTAGGACCCTCTCAAAAACTTGAGAGTGGGACGTTTAGGTAACCACGAATGAGACCCTCAGGCATATTACTTTCGTAATGATACCAACAATCGTCTCACATCACACCAATAGAGGTCATTTTCCTCACCTTCGGCATAATAATAGCCGTCTTCGGTCTCCTGACGTTCCTCATTGTCGGACCACCAGTTACCAGTGACGTCTGATTGCCAAATCATAGTGGCTTTTACATTCATAGTGGACTGGAGAATCGTAATACTCATCGTCGTCCTTGTAATAAAATGCGTCATCTGAATCAATGTACACATTCATTGCCTCAGACCAAACATATTGGTTATCACAGCAATCCTCACAAATTACTGCGTCATCATAAGCGTCACGAGCACTATCCACGTTGTGAATATCTCCACAACAATCACAAACAAAATATTCACTTGTCAACCCGTTCTCAATATCCTCTTTACTCACAATAACAGCCCCTTCTCTAAAATTAGCTACGTCTCTAGTCAAATACCAATTCCCACTAATCGTGGATTGTGTAATTCCTTCTTCTCCTTTATTACAAGGGAATTTGCAACCTAAGTGAGATACCCATACTGGGTCTACTAGCAGTTGACCACTAAGAGCACTCATTTTCACATTAGGGTCAAGCAAACTATCGGTCATGATTGAAGTCGCTCCCAATGTGAGTAAATTACGCTGTGATGGAACAACTACATGAACGCAGGATTTGTACGCCTTTCCTTCTTGTACTGGATTCCCCTCTGTATCAAGAATAATGTGACCACCCGCAAGGTCAAAGGTACGGTCTTCAGAGTTGTAATGAACTTTTCCATCGAACACAAAATACTGACCCGCCTTAATATCCACGTAGTTAGGAACATACGGAGCAGGCAACTCCTCTAAAGGAATGTGAATCAAGTGTTGGTTTTCAATGTTTTCTAGTACTAAAATTTGTTTTCAATACAATTTTCTGCTAAGTACTTTTTGGTGTACAAAGCTACTACCTGATTTTAAAAGCTGTTTTTCCATGATATCCTCCTAAATAAATAGAACGAGAAGAAAATAAAAGCAAGCCAAAAATAAACATAGTGACTGGTTTTGCTAAATCTCAAAAAGTGATTGAACAACCCTCTTTTAGTTAGTTTGATATTGTGAGTTTTACCGTCCTCTAAAGACGACCCACAAATTTGGACTGAATAAGCACGACGTTTTAAAAATGACGTGGTCTACCCCATACCTTGACAACTGTCATCCCTTTTGCATCAGCCCTCCCTAACATATAGTTAATAAACAAGACTAAAAATATAGCTCTGTAGAAGAGCTACCCAGATCATACACTCTAACTTAACCAATAAGTCAAGTGCATATTTTCACATACCCACATGCGCGTGTGCATGTACGCGGAGCATGCGATATGCGTGACCGTGAGAACGGTACGTGGTCGTGACGTTGCCCGTGGCACCGTGGTACCGTGGTACCGTCGGTCGTCTCGACCTGTCAGAACAGCATACCACAACCCTCATCAGTGAATGCCGAGAATGGCTCAACCATGCGGTTTGTGATGGGGTAGGATAATCCGTGACTTGCGAACAGAGCGGATAAATATGACGAACAATCAACATATAAGTCAATAATACTACATGAATAAAAATAAATATAATACTATCTAGTATCTATAATTACTATTAATTGATATTAGATGATAGTAATAATAAACACGTTTAAAAATATACAATAAAAATAAATAATTATCAATGAGAATCAATATATTATATTTCATGCTATATATAATAAAAGGTATAAAGGAGTCATGATACTATGTATCATGTGAGGCGGAAAAGCTCATACGCCTTATACTAGTCAAATAGGGAATAGAACGAATACAAGGCAATATATAGGGCAATCTTATATATATAGCTAATACAAGCATAAAAATGGAATATAAAAGCAACGTGTCAAGCCTAATATAAAATAGTATCCACAAGGCAAAAACGGGGAAAGCTACTAAAATTCTACCTATACTCTATACTATATATAGAGTAATAGACAATATATAAAAGTCTACACCGTATCAGAATAGACCTATATAAATAGTGGTGGATGTATCCACCTTTATGCACTACGTTACAAATGCTTTAAAATCGTTTATAAGCCTTTTTCATATGAGTCGCTTAAAGCATTACCTATAAAGTATATAAAGCACCTTATAAAAGCCTATAAAGTGCCTTAAATTGGATATATAGAATTGAGATATACCACAATACAGCCTATTGATTAAAATAGGCATAAAAAGCCTTTACCAATCAAAGGCAAAGGCATATAGCAAATATGATATAGATGTACTATAAGAATTAAATAAAAAGCCGTGAAAAATTTGAACGATGTGCATAGGATGTTATAAAAAGTCAATTTATCAAATAGTACATGATAACGATAACTACATATAAATGTGGTTATCAACGATTATCAATGATAAATATATGTTCGAGTAAATAGGTATAAAAAGGGGTTTCTCTCTAATTTTTATTTGTTTGTGATAGGTCTAATATCCGCCCATAAGTCGTTTACCACTCCACCCAGCCGTAGGTGAGTAACGTGTATTAGACAACAAACATACTCATGATGTGTAAATTCTTTTCTACCGCTTGTAATTCCACTGTTTGACACTTTTTCCATAATAAATACCCTTTCCATTAATCAGCAAGATCTCAAAAAGTAATTGACCAAACTCTTTTTCAAGTTTTTCTAATTCTTTATGCATAATTTGGATTTTCATGTCTTTAGCTATTTGGTTGACTTTGCTTTTGTGAGCGTGTCCTCTCCCGAATAAATCAGATTCACGTTTTTGTAATCCTCTTTTCTTGTTGGTACAGGTCTCCCAATCCTTTTCTACTACAAAAGGTAAAGTCTACAAATACTTCCATTGGGACATCTTCAAACGAAACTAATACTTCGGACCGCTTTCCCCTGTTCGTTTGAGTTCTAAACACCTTGCATCTTCCTAATTAAATCTTGTCCCAATACAGTATCGAATATTGTTTTTAGGTTCGTGTAGACTCTCAACAATTTCCCATATCAGAGAGATGGACTCTCCCCAATACCCTTTTAAGAATTTGTTTGTACTCTTTATTGAATACAGTTTTAGTAAATTGGCGAACAATTTTTCCATGTTTTTCTCCTTTCGTTTAATGTATGGAATTGGTTCCGGGTATAGGTCACTTGCTTTTATAAGAGTACTGAAAGCCTTGTTTTAAAAATTAGGTTATTTCAATTCAATACCATTAGCTTTCAACAAATCAATTACAGTCGCTCAAGCTAGCTTTTTAAGGCTTTATTTTCCTCTAATAAAGTATCGTTTGTCTCTTTTACAGAGTTTACCTTTTGTGTGCATGGTCAAAACTACCTTTGAAAATTGTGATAGTATTCCTACTTCGTCAGTAAATTCTGTATAAGTGTATTCTTTACCAGTCTTTGTAGACTTAGCCTTTTTGTTGTGGTATCTGAGAATACATAACGTTTACCATCATCAGATAATGTGGCCTCTGATCACAATGTCAATAATTGTTTTCATTATCGTATTTGAATTGGTTAGAGGATAAATTTTTACTTGTTTTTTAGTACCTTTGATTGTCATAGTGTTACCTTTTCTACCTACGTATGTAGGATTTTTAATTAGTCAAAAAGATTAGTTATGACTTTCAAGTACCCTTGTATAAAACAAGTGACCTTTTTCTATATTCAGTTTTCAAAGAGCATCGAACGTGTTACCTACTTGTGTAGGTGTAGCGGTTGCTTTCGATGGTTACACTATAGCACACCTTTAAAGCCTTAGGGATTGGCTTTGTTATGCGGTTTGTAGTCTCTTTGGATAATTCTAGGTACACTTTTTATAACTTTTACGCTTAACCTTGGAAGTGGTATTTTTATCACAGGTAGGCTGGTGGTGAGGCTTCAGCAAAAGCAAGGTACCAGGTCCGCTCCCGCCCGGATAGAGACCCTTTTAGTAAGAAAAATTAGGTGTACAAAAATCCTTTTGGTAAACAAATAAAATCCCTAAAACCTTTTTAGTAGGCAAATAATTGGTGGGTGGGGTAGGGCTTTCTTTTAGGGGTACTAATACAGAACGTAGGTATCTTTTAATAAAAATAAAATCAGATACTGGTACATACTAGAGTGGGGCTTCTATATACTGTTATCTATACATAGGTAAGGGGTACAGAAATTAAATAATTTTTCCTTCTTTTTGGTAGGTTGATTTCTACCTAAGAGATATACAAAATCGAAATTTTGTCTGAAATAGTAGAATTTCGAGAGGAGTGAAATTATGAATCATTCTGTAGAAGTAGAACAGATAGCTGAGGCTTTTAGAAAAGGAAAAGAAAATTTAGTTTCATTTAAAAGGCTATTTCTCCCTGTGGGAGAGGACGAAGAAGTCCCATGCTTGGTTTCATTATTCCTGGAGTGACATCCTATTACATGGAAAGAAACACTATGCTATCGAGGGGTTCCGAGAGTCAGCAAAGAGTACCTTTGTATTGAATGCATTTCCACTGTATCGGTTGGTTTACCCAGATAAGAAGAACAATTACATCGTAATCGTTATGGCTAACCAGACGAAGGCTAGTAAACAGTTAAAAGAAATCGCAACGAAGTACGTTACGGACGAGTTGTTCACCCTGAACTTAGTGAAGGTGAAGGAACAGTCAGAGAAAGCTTTTGAGGTAATCGTTAAAGATGGGGGAGGGGGCAAGTAAACGTTCGAATCGAAGCCTACGGCAAAGGTTCTTCTATACGTGGCTTGTTATGGAATGATAGACGTCCGTCTATCGTTATCATAGATGACCCTCAGGACGTAACTGATTCTTTGTCTGATACTATTCAGACAAATGACTATGATTGGTTCTATCGGACGTGTTGTTCTTTAGGGAAGAACACACGAATCTTTATGATTGGTAATAACCTTGGTGAAAAATGTTTGATAGAACAGGTTATCACAAACAAAAGACCTTCTTAATTTTGATGCCTTGCGAATACCAGTAATGAATGGTGAGGTAAATCGAATTGGGAAGAAAGGTGGTCTGCGAGCAGATTCTCCAAGAAAAGAGAATTGGAGAGCTTTAGGTAAGCTGGACATTTGGGGAACAGGAGAAAATGTGTATTGCTATTTCCCCAGAACGGCAAAATGTTCAAGAAAGAATATCATAAGTATTACGCACCGACAGAATTGAAGCTGGAGGGGTGTTCTGTTACTACGACTGTTGACCTTGCTATCTCACAAAAAGAAGAGTGCCGACTACACGGTAATCTGTACGATTGCAGTCAATAAAGATAACCACTGGTTTATATTGGATATTGATTATGATAGGTATGACCCATCACAAACCATTGATGCTATTTTCCGAGCGTATCAGAAGTACAAGCCACTCTACGTAGGTGTAGAGAAAGTAGCTTATCAGGCTTCTGTAAAACATTACTTGGAAAAAGAAATGCCAAAACGGAATATCTGGTTTACAGTGAAAGACTTAGAGGCATCTAGTCGTAAAGAACTTAGGATTGCAACATTGCAACCACGATTCAAGGCTGGTACTATTTGGTTCCCTATGGGGGCTAAATTCTTAACTGAATTAGAGAGTGAGTTGGGTAGTTTCCCAAGAGGGTTGCACGATAGAATTTGTCGTGGGTAAAAGGTGTTTAATTGCTGGAAACCCCTTAGAGCCAACAAAACCACAAAGGAATTGGAGACAATAGACTTGATGGTTTAAAAATTTGTTGGATTGGGCAATCAGCAGCATTAACTCTAACAAAAGAGTTGGTGTTCAACGACTAGCTACTATAGCGTAGGGTCAAAGCGACTCGAAAACACCCGTATTAAATACGAAGATATAGTCTGAACTTATGTGAAAGCATAAGCCACAAGGCAGGTAGTAGCGACTACCTGTAAACATATTTGGACCTAATTGACGCACTTTCTTACCATAATCAGATTGCAATTCCACCAGCGGGCGGGTTCAATACCGTCTATACAGAAGACATACCATACGGAGGAGCTATGTAATGAAAGTATTATTCGATAACGTATTAGTCATTCCAGACGAAGAAAAAGAAAAGATTAGCGAAAGCGGTCTGTACCTTGGTACACGAAATGAGCCAGTATTAACTGGGACTGTTTACAAAGCAGGAGAAGGAACTTTTTAACCACGGTAAATGGGTTCATAACGAAGTAAAAGAAAATGACAAAATTCAATTTGGGCACGATTACCAAAGCAGTTAAGATTGATGGTTCTAAATATTATTTAATGAAACAAACAAATGTAGTTTGTATTTTCTAGGAGAGTATAATTGGACGATATTTTACAGTTAGGTAGTACAAGTAATGAAGAAGCGATTCTGAATGACTTTGATAAGACAATAGTTAGGCGGATTCAAGCAGACATTGCTAGTGCAGAAGCCTACCAGACTTCCGTTGTTGAACCAACGGTAAAGCGGCGTTATGAAATCTATTACGCTGATAAAAATTACTATAAAAATCGCTTTCCAATTTTTATCTAAAACTTCCGACTTAGTTTCCACAGACGTAGCTGACACCATCGAGTGGGCATTGCCATCTCTAATGAAGAGTGTTCACAGGCAGTGATGAAGTTATTACCATCGCTGGAGTAACAGAAGAAGATGATACAAAAAGCAGAGACAATGCAAGAGCTTTTTGGTGTATCAGTTACAACGTCAAAATAAATTCTTTCCTATCTTATATAACTGGATGAAGGATGCCTCATCGAGTATGGGTATCATCAAATGTTACTGGGAAAGGACAGAGGGGTACACTACTGAACAAACTACTCAAATAATGAAGCACTCCAGGCACTCCAACAAACAGGGTGCCTATTGTTTTCTATTGAGGGTCCAGATATTTACGGTGACTTTGTTGTTACCTATCAATCCCCCTATTATGTAAAAACGCTCCTAAAAATTGAGAATATTTTTAGTGAGCGATTTCATTATTCCTCTGATGCGAAGTCTCTCGAAGAGGCTAACTTTGTTGCCCAAAAAGAAAGGTAACGATGTCTTATTTAAGAGAGAGAGAAGCACAGGGTGTATATGCAAATATTGACGAAATTAAGGCAGAAGACTTTAGGCAAAGTAAAAAGGAAAGCCCGATTGAACAGGTAATTGGAGACAAATATAACGACTTAACCTTTAACCAAGAAGATAAAGCTAGATTAGAGGTTGTGATTTACGAATGTTATACAAAGATGGACATTAATGGAGATGGCATCTTGGAAGACATGATTATCACCATTTGTGGGGATACTATCATTCGTATTGAGCAAAACTACATGGGTAGACACCCATTTTTCACGATTTCTCCTACAAAAGACCCCCATCGTATCTGGGTAAAACGCTCTTATGCAGAGCTTATTGAGGAATTGCAAGACTTAAAAGTGGCATTAACACGCCAAATCATGCACAATGTTGCCTTAAACAACGACCCTAAAATGCTATTAGCGGAAGATGCTATTAATATTGACGATTACATCCAAGGTCGTAAGGTAATTCGCATGAAATCTGGACATAGCCTTAATGAAGTAGCTATGCCAATGCCAGTTCACCCTCTATCTCCTCAAACATTCCAATTTTTGGAATATATTGAAGGGCAAAAAGAGAACAGGACTGGTATCACTCGATACAATCAAGGCTTAGATGCTAACAGCTTAAACAAAACTGCCACAGGGATTTCTGCAATTTTGGGACAAAGCTCTCAACGACTAGAGTTAATTGCTCGTATGTTTTGCAGAGACTGGCATTTATGAGTTATTCCGCTTTATGGTTTCTTTAAACCAAAAATTTATTGACCAAAATACAGTAATTCGCTTAACAAACAAGTCTTTGAAGATTAATCCAGAGGATTTGAACGGTAATTTTGACTTAGTTGTTAATGCTGGTATTAGTATGCCACTAAAGAATCTACGATTATGGCAACACAAACACTACTTACGGCTTTAATGCAAGCTAATGCTGGTGGATACATGGTGTCTACACCAGAGAATATCTACAATTTATTTAAAAATGGATTGAAAGCATTGGGTTTAAAAACTATGGTGACTATATTACAGACCCAGCGGTAACACAACAGCGTATGATGATGGAAATGCAGTTAAAACAACAAGTTTTATCTCAATTACCTCCAGAAGCGTTACAGTATTATGCTCAGTTTGGTATTTTACCACCAGAAGTGTTATTACAATACACCAGAATTACAGTTATTATTTAAAGGAGCGAAATGACCCAACACAACAACAGCAAGAAGCTAATCCAGCAGATGGAATTGGGGGCGGGGGCTTCGGAGGCACTAACCTTTCTCAAGGACTGGCTGGAGGAGTATCAAGAGTGGACAATCAGTCGCCTCAAATCGTGCCCCGTGGAGGAAATGGTCCAGTACAGGAACCTCCTTCTGGTATCGGAGGCTTTTGAGGGCTATTTAACTAAAGTGATTAATAACGGAGATATAGCTAAAGGCAGATTTCCAAGAGCTACAAGACCAAATAGCTTACAGAAACACGTCGTGGTTACTATCCAGAATAGGAGAAACTATTGAGAGTTAACTTTGAAAAATACCAAAAACCCGCTGAGGATAAACCATGGGAGAAGGGTTCGGACGCAATTCTAAATTCAAAACCACAATTTTCTTATGGTATGGAGAATCCAACTTACCAAAGCCAAAATAATGGACAACATTCAGAATATGTAGGGCATATTACGCCAGAAATGGTGGGTGCCAAAGGGACCTAGTTATCAAGCTCCAGGGGCAAACCCTGCTCAAAATCTCTCTGATGTAATAAAAGAGTAAAGTGGTGACAGAGGAAGCTGAGAGAAACGCATATGCAGATTCTCACCCAGGTCTAAGCAGAGATTTTTGCTAGGAATATCTCTGATATTCTTAATCAAACAAAGCGTATGGCAGACAGAATCTGCTCGCTAGAGCAGACGGTTCTTGGTATGAAGACCATGTTCCAGACCATTAGCAATGAGAGAAGCTCAGATGAAGATGCTCCAGCTTGGGCTAAGCAAGACCCCTATGGCTCAAGGCATGGGATATGAGGTGGGCGGATAATGAAAAACTAAAATCATTTGGATGGGATGACGATTATATTAATCATCTTAAAACTAGTCATGAATTCCACCCGCAAGAGATTGAACACTTACGCTCTATCGGAGCTGAAAGAGCACCTTATGCGGAATATCTCGCTAAACAAGAAGAGATGAAAAACAAGCTCGAAGCTGAGGCAAATTTTGCTAGAGTTTGCTCAAAAATAGTTATAACGAACCAAGTTATAGTGGAGGCTATGGAGGTGGTTATGGTTCTTACGAAACACCAAACTTCTATAATCCAGAAGAGTTTAATGCGACTTTATTGAAAACTTTAAATTCTGGAGGACATAGTTCTTATCCTACCGAAAAACCAGTTGCCTCAACCCCATCGGCTGAAGACCCTAAGAAAAAATGTACCCACAATTTGCAGATTAACATTAAAGAATAAATAATTTCACCAACCCCCAATGGGGAGTGAAGGAGGAACAATGGAAAACGAATTAAAAATTAACTACAACTTTTCGCTGATGGCGAAGGTGTAGATACAGGGAGCAACCTACGATGGACTCCCCAACGCAGACGATATTCCCGACTTTGGCATTGACCAAGATGGGAATCCAGTCTTTAATGGTGGCTCTATGGACGATGACCAGGGATAAAAGCAGAACCGGATACACCAGAGAGTGACGACTCTCCTAATGTACAATCGGCTCCACCAGAAACCGGAAACATACGTCGTAAAAAGTCAACGGAGTGGAACAAGAAGTTAGTTTTAGATGAGTTGCTCCACGGATACATGAGAAATCAAGATTATACACGCAAAACGCAACAGCTTGCTGATGAGCGTAGGCAAATGCAAATGTATACTCCACAACCTCAGAGTACAACCACAAGCACAGCCTCAACAACCTCAAGAACCAACTCCAAGTGAACCTCAGTTCACACAAAAACTACTATGAAAAAGTTAGCAGAATACGCTAAGGCAGAAGTTGAAAATACGTTCGGAGAAGAATTTGACGAATATAACACTATATACTGACGTTTTTGCTGATTCTATTGCAACAGTTAAGGCTCAAGTGTGGCAACAACAACAGAAGAGGCTCAACGACAAGCCGTCGTGGACAACTTCAATAAAACGATGTACAAGTACACACAAGACCCTAACTACAGAGAGTTGATGCGTACGCATTACAAAAACTAAATGAACTCCCTTATGCACAGGCAATTCAAATTAAACAGGCATTAGACAATTACGATGCGAATGTTGTAGACCAATATATGACAGCTGTGAGAAACGAGTTCTATGGTGTTCGTAACGTACCTACAATCGCTAAAAAACAAGCAATCCCTCAACAACGTGGTCCAAAACCACCTTATGTAGAACCAGCTGGTGCGGCTACTCAGCAACCAGGCAACCCTACAAGAGAGATTGATTATTCAAAACTACGAAACTTAAATATTGATGAACAGGCTAAAGTATTAGCCCAGATGAATTATTTTTGAAAAATAGGAGATTTAACTTTGACTGAAACTGCTGTAAAGTCTTATAAAGTAAGTGGGCAAGGTTGAGGGACATGAATAAATGAAATTGTTCATATAAAATCTAGCTATATGCTGAAACCCCTAAAGCTCTTTTTACCAAAGTGTGAAAACAAAGGAGATAGAACATATGGATAATGGGCAATCAGCAGAGAAGGATTATGCTTATCTGTTGAGGTTTATGTTTTGGTGATGGACATATAGAAAAACGAAGTGACAATAATTATATATTTCGCTTAGAAGCTATGAGATAAAGATTTTTATTGAATACACAGCAAGTATTCTTAGTAAAATCAAAAGGAAGTCCAGTAGAAACCAAGACGTTAAAACGAGAAAAACTTCAAAAGGGAACGAGGTATACAGCTGTTCTCTTGGAAATATTTATTTCGAAAAATATACGAGGATAACTTGGGATTACAAGTAATTCCTAAATACGTATATCTTTGGAATAGAAATTTACGAATGGAGTTTATAAAAGGAATTTTTAGATAGTGATGGCTACATCAGTATGAGAAGTAATGGGCATAACACCAACTTTGAATGTGGATATAGAGTCACTTATTCTTGGATTCTGGATGTAAAACGAATTATCACAAGTTTAGGAATCGAAACTAAAAGATTTGTGAAGTTCCAAAAAGCTCCTAAAAAGATGTATACGCTTTCCGTATTAATCTTAAATCGTTGGCATCTACAGACTTTGGGTTTAATGTCCAAAGAAAGCAATTACGATTGGATACCTACAGACAAAACACATAATCTCTCCCAACGACTATACGCTAGACCCGCACAAGGATGATATAGTCTGAACTTATGTGAAAGCATAAGATTAACAATTTGATTTCATTACGAATATCGACCCAGACCAAACTTTTATTGACTTCCCGATTTGGAAAAACTTTCTGTACATTCTACAGAACATAACTGGTTATGTGATTCTTTACGACCTGCGATGGACAATGCGACACTAGAGGTTCATGACTCTCCACTCGCCAAGCTACACCTCGTAGACGTGAATCCAACTATACTCAACAATTTGAACACGGTTACAACGTGTCCGACATCACTCAAGCCATCAAAAGTATGGTGTACGTGATGAAAAAAAGGCTACCAAATGTTGAAAGCATCTAAAGAGATTGCACGAGACTTGGAATACGCTATCGTTACCAACAAAACGAAAGTTCCATTTGATGATGCAACTGCTGGTCGTTTTGGTGGTCTTCCATACTTCTTAGATAACTTCCAGTGAAGTAACAATGGATGCAGACTGGTGTTGTTACATTATCCGCTCATCGTTTTATTAATGGTGACCGTGTAACATTAGTGGCAAAGCTGGTGCTGATTTAGATTCTAAATTAAAACCCTAATACACAATACTTTGTTAAAGGCAATTACACCAGATACATTCACTCTTCACTTAACTGCTGAAGATACAACTGCAACTACTGGTCTCCAGTAAAAACCAAGTCTCTGCTGTTACTGGTGGCAAAATGGAATTGACTTATTGCAACTCCATTGATGCTGGTAAATTAGCAAAAGCTGGTGAGTTTAACATGGATGCATTGAATGATGCAATGCAAGCTGTATGGGGTCGTGGTGGCGATGTAGATATTGCTGTTATGTCTGGTAAAAACAAACGTAAAAGCATCTACATTTACTGCTAACGCACAACGTAACGTTGCAATGGAAGCTAAGAAACTTACTCAAGTAGTAGACGTCTTAGAAACTGACTTCGGCGTTGTTCAGTTGATTGCTCATCGTATGTATACTGATGATGTAGTCGATTTACTTGACTTACAATACTGGAAACTTGGCTACTTAATTCCATTCCATAAAGAGGACTTGGAACGACGTGGTACTTACCAAGAATCCATTATCACTGGTACAGCTACACTAGAGTGTACTGCTCCAATCGCCAATGCTCGTTTATACGGCATTACAAAATAATCCTATGGGGTGGTATATCCACCCATTTTTGTTATAAGGGGTATGACCTTGAGAATTAATACAACAGTAGAAGTAGAAAAGGATACTTGGACGATTAGCCATACCTATGACGAAACAGAAATCCTTAAACAAGCTAGAGAAGACAGAAATAGCGGGGAAGAAGGTCGTATTGACGGAGGCAAAGCCAAGTGTATTGCTCGTATTCCTAGGCATAGATTTGATAGCGATATTGAATTGCAGATGGCATTATCTTGCCAAGGCAAAGATAAAGCAGAATACGAGAAATGGATTCGATTATGGCTAATGAGAAACCCCGAATTTAGAACAACTACTGGGAAAACGAAGGTGTACTTATGATTATTGTTCGTGATGTGAGTTACCTCAATCCTTTACGTATTGGGGAGAACGCCACTAGAAAGCATAGTGACCCAGAAATTATAGATGCAATGAACTTAGTACTAAGGTATGTGAACTTTATCTTTAATTAATGCTAAGTCTTATTGGATTACAAAAAGAGAAAAAAATTAAACCCTGTTAAAGGGATGGCTAAGCTACCAGATGACTTTTTGGTGGCTTTTAAATCGTTTGAAGGATACGATGGTGGGTACAAATTTATTCGAGGGTCTGTAAAAATTAACAGCCCAGTGAATATGTTGTACTTATATATCCTTGACCCTATTGAGTCTATTGAAGATGAAATAGATTTACCATATCTTTTTATATGATATGTTTGTTAGATATACGGCTGGTTTATTGAATGGCAACTTTAGTGCTGATACGATAGCAGGTTTTAATTACTTCTGAAATCAACAAATTAGTACAAGCAGAGTCTGCTGGACCAATAGATAGACCAGTTCAATTTTTGTTTAGGAGGGAGACATGACAACTAACGATTTACTTATCCTCGTTCGTCAGAGATTAGGAGATATGCAAAAAGCTAGCTCTATCGACGAAGAGTTATTGATGAGTTTAAATGTAGCCATTGACAGGCTAAGCCTAGAGCTATCAGAAGCATCCAGTCCCGAACTAATTAAGACGTTCAATATTGAGGGAACTGCTAAGGTAGCAAGACCAGAAGACTTCATCTCTTTATGCGGTCAATTCCCTGTTGAATATCATCAAGAAGTAGATGGAATCAAGTTGTCCCATATGAACCCTAATCACGATGGAATATTGACTGTAAGATACTTTTGCTAGTAGACCACATGTAGTATTATCCGATACAGTTCCATTTGATAAAGTGTTACAACAAAGACAATTAGTAACATATACAGTATATGATGTTAAGTCTATAACGGGAGAGGTGAAAGGTAGATGACAGTCCAAGAGCTAATGGACAAGGCGGCACTTCGAGACCGCCTCAGTGATAGTATCCAAAGTGGATACGATGATAAGGAATTAATTGCCTATATCAACGATGCAATTAACTTTATCTGGCATGTATTGATTGACCATGGCTACTATGAAGTAGTAGGAGACCATACTTTCACACAAGAAACAGAAACTGTACCAGAAGATTGGTATAGAACAACTAACCAAGCTCCAGTTATAGTTCGAGACAGAACAGCCACTGTATATGGGAAATTACCAATGAAGATTCGTTATTATAAGAGACCTAAGTTTGTATCTGCTGTTACAGACCAGGTTCCATTCGATAACGAAGCCTTCGGCAACATTGTGGCTCAATTAGTTATTGTTCTTGCCATGTCTAACCACGGCTTTAATATGGACGTAGAACAAGACATGGTAGAAGCTATCGTAGGGTTTATTATAGGAGGTATATTATGGACAACGGTGCTAATAATTTACCTCTTCTATACTAGGGGATGGACGGAAGTTTGTCTCCTTGCTTAAAAACTACCTTAAAGGTTTACAGGATGATATTACTGAAAAACTAGGAGAAGTTACTAAGATTTATAATACGGTAGCAGATACTCCAGAAACTATTGATGAACAAGTTCCATCTCGATTACCGTAGAGGAAAAAGCTGTAAATAGCAATATTTCCTTGTTGGTTAAATGGAACTCTGACAATATCAAGAAGTATGCTGGTGCAGTGATTGACATTAAAATTGGTGACTTTTCACACTACTTTTGGCTGGGTTTCTGACCAACAATGGGTAAAGCACTATGAAACAACCAAGACCAACTCAGTATTTGATTGATAATATCGAGCCTGGGTCAGAAACTATTTAATTAGAGTTCGTGGAAAGACGTTTATAATGCCAAGTCTGTAGAGGCTAAGGCTCCAGCTATTACTCACTATGTAGAACCTCAACAAACATGTTCCTAGACCACCTTATGAGGGAACTGTAGTTTTCTGACAAAAAGGAGTCTACTGGTCTCGAAAACAATACGACCAAAACCAATACATGTGGACAGAGTTAAGGTAGACTGAACATCAGGTGAGTCTGCTTTAACAGCTAGAAGTTACAACTAGATTTAATGTCTACAGAAAAACCTTATGATAGGACTGGTACTGCATATCTATATAACAAAGGGCGTAGGAAACAGCTATTCCTGCTCCATTGAAAATTACAATATGCCAAGGGAAGTTCCCTCATGCTCCTGAAAACGTTACAGTTACCCCCACATTAGAAGGGCTATGAGAATTCATTTTGATAAAAATTCAGAAGACTGTTATGGGGCGAATGTATACATTAACGAGGAGAAGTTTTATACAGAAGATAACACCTACAACTTTGTATGTGCTATGGGCAAATATAGGATTCGTGTGGCATACCTAGATGTGTTTGGAGAAGGTGAAAGTTCTACTCCTGTAGAAAAAGGGACTAATGAACAAATACCTCCAGAGGCTGTCCATATTACTAATAAGACAGTATTTGATGATGGAGTTATTGTTGCTAAGCACATTGGTGATAATGCCATCGTAGGAACCAAAGATTGCTGAAGGAGCAATTACTACAGACAAGATTTCTGCTAATGCTATTACCTCAGCTAAAATAGCATCTAACTCTATTACTTCTGATAAGATTTTAGCTAAAGGCTATTACGTCTGACCATATGGAAGTCAACAGTATCGAGGGGAATAGGATTAAGTCCAGTTCTATTGATGCAGATAAACTAAAAAGCAAACTCAATTACAGGTGACAAGCTAGTAGTTGACTCCTATCACTGGTGACAAGATTAAAGCTGGTAGTGTTACTGTAGATAAACTAGGAGCTGGAGTTATTGACCTTAAAAAGAGTTAGAGTTCTGCTATACAAAGGTGGTTCTGTTCGAATTGACGGAACAGGCATGGCAGTTGGACAGGAATAATGGTTCTTACACTAAGTTCAACGAGAGCGGTTTAATTTGGTATGACAATAAAGGAACCTATATGGTTCTGTTCGACGTATGATTAAAGGAGAAGCCTTTCATGGAGACAGAATTAATATTAACTGGGACACTCATCCGTTTGTGATGGTAACTCCAGATATTATTCAATCCACGCGTACAAATGTCTCTGGAAGATTAGGGCAAGAAATTCATTGTCGGGGAATTAATGTATCCAACAAAGGATTTGAGATAGAAGCATTTACTCAACTAGAAAAACCAACTGGGCTAATTTGGTCTAAGCAGTGGGATTACAAAGAACCAGAAAGAACCTCTGATATTATAGTTTGGGCTCCTTATGATATTTTCTTAAACTTTACCATGAGAGAAGGAGTTTTAATTATGGTAAAATGGGGAGAATTGATTGGAGGAAAAGTCGATAGATATAAGTACAGGAACCTCTGAGTTTTGACCATTGAGTGAAGGGAGCAATGGAGACTACCACAAAACTAATGGGATTAATGAAACCAACTGTTTCTTAACTGCATGAGGAACAGGGGAGCACAGGCGGTGAGACACAGTCGTTCATTTCTCTTTCTATTCCATTAGTCATAGGGCTGTAGAAGTAGGGAAAAATATCAGAAAAAAGCATTTCTCAACAGTACGATTCAATTGAGGTCTAAATTTTATTTCTGGATTTATTTCTAATGAAGTTGGGAAGTGATTTTACCTATAACAGAATCCCTAGGGTTGGATTGTAGATGCTCCTAGTTTTTAAAGTTCTATAACCTTTGAATCTCCAGTTAAATTTATGGCTATTGATTTTTCCTATCGAAAACTATTATTCCATTCAAAAGAATGGGTTTTAAAGGTGACAACCTCTGACAGGAAGAGGTATTAGTCAAGCCTAAAAAACAAAAAGGATTTAAGGTTATGTTGATGGGGCAAGTTCTGCAATCGAAAAGGCTAGACCAGATTCTGCTGAAAACTAGATTTGTCGGTGGTAATTTAATTACAAAGACCTCCCAAACAGTTACTGAAAGTAGCTGAGTCAATAACTTTAGAAGAAAAGAGATACAAAGTAGATGACTACCATGGCTCTTGGGAAGGGAATGAACAGCCACCTCAAGTATTCTTTGCAAGTGACTTTTGGTCTTGGTCTCCCGCATGAGTTGGTCCCTACAAAGTACTCCCATGAAACTCCCAGGGTGCTTAGCCAACAGCTCTACAATTTATCCCTATAGAAATAGGGTTCGTGGATAAAAACACTGGAAAGTTATGGTTTAACTCCCTACCTATAAAATGATATGGAAGGACAGTGAGTCAGAATGAATAAATGGAATGATGGGTATTTTGGTCCTGGAGAAAAAGTTATAGGAGCTCCAGTACTGGATAAAATCAATCAGACTCCTATCATGGGAAGATGGGCGACTATCATAGAAATGCATGGCTTTTTACACCTATAAAAATGGGGAAATATCTAAACCAGTTATATACGACGTAGTTGTTCAGACAATCAACAAATCTCAGAATTTACGGTGACTATTGGAGTCTGTCCAGAGGCTTGGGTAGGAAAAAGAATTCCAATACCAGGGGCAGGAATGGGAAATGAAACGTTTTTAGAAATTGTGGACACGAGTTCTTTTGATGGTGGGAGTAATTATTATTGAAGAAGAAACGCAATTATCTGCGTCGTAGGGGGTAGAGTATGTTTTACAACGTAGAGTTTTTCTTTGAAAACCATATAGACTTTACATCAGAAGGAGAAACAGAGTATACGGTTACGCAAGAGCAGTTTGAATTATACAATTCTGGAGAGTATATAAAAGGGTGAAGATGGTAATCCTATAGAGGCAAGAAAGATAGAGTATGTCCTCCAATTCTTCCAGAAACCTCAAAAGAAGAAATTGTGGTGAAGGATGCTCCTCCAGAAGTCTCTAATGAACAAATTATGTCTGTTCTTTCTGAACTAAGTGAAACAATGGCTCAATTAATAGGAGATAAAAATGATTAGTTTTTTAACGGATATGTATGCCGTTTTATGTTATGCAAAGGAGAAATGCAATATGTACATTTTCAAAACAATGGTTCCAATTTACGGTTATTTAATTCTTAACGGTAGCTGGGTATTAACGAAAAGAGGAAGCTGTAGAAGGCAAAAAGGCTATTCCAAAACGTTAGTGTGGAATTGGTATCTGAATGGCTTGCTGAGCAAGAAGCTAAACGTTCGAAGCTACTGAATAACTAACAAGGAGGTAAATTGGCTAAACGAAAACTAATGCCACCAACGCAAAGAGTTAGTGGTGAATCAAGGGGATGACTTTTTCTTTTCCAATTACGGATAAAAGATAGTCACGATTCCCCAGTAGATATTACGGATTACCAATTTACATTAGAAAAGTTAGAGAAGATGCGGAAAGCGACCAAGTATCATCGAGGCGGTATCTACTGTGTTAGATGCCCCCGATGGCTTGGTAGATTTTCTACTCCCTAGCGAACTAACCTCTCAAAGATTGACACAGAAGGTCTCGCATTACGAAGAGGTTGGTGAATATTGGTATGATATTTTACAAAGAAATAAAGAAGGTAAAAGACCAGGATTTTACAAGGCAGATTTATTGTAAGTCCTGGTATTTCTTATCATTAGGAGGTCTTAATGCTTAAATGGTTGCAGGAGCATTTCCACCTCCGTATAGGTTTTATCCGTTTTAGGCTTTTATAGTTTTGGCAGATGCCTTAGATGTCTACGAAAGATTCGTCACTCATTTGTCAAAACTATTAGATTATTGGGAGATAAAGGTAGTGGCTGGTAGCTTTCTATCATTAATTATGTCTATTCATCAAACAGACGTAGCTTATATTGCACAAGCTATCTTTTTGGCTTATCGTAATTGACATTATTACAAAATGGTTTGCTATCAGTTATGAATACCTCCAGAGGAGGAATTCTCAAAGAAAGAATTACAGTTATTCAGTGCTTTTCTATGGGTGGGTACCAGCGTTTTAGAGCTGTGCAAGATTAATAGTTCTCACTAGGTTTTGGGTTTTGTTAGTAAGGTAGTTCAAATCAGCTTGTTATTAGTAGCTGAGCGATATGATAGATTCTGCTTTTAGCTAACAGTCATATTGAACTAGGTATTAGAGCTATAACGTTTACTATAGGTGTATGTGCCATAGTGAATCACTTTCTATTATTGAGAATATGAGAGATAGCGGTGTACCTCATATGGATAAATTAATGGATTTAATGAGCTCAACGCACTTGGACGATTACGAAAATAGGAGGCATATGGATAATACATGAAGTAAATTCCAGATACCAAGAAAAATAATCGAAATCACTCCCAGACCCGATTAAAAATCGAAGTTAAATTTGGTCTAAAGGGAGATAAAGGGGACGCATTCACCTATGAAAACTTCACAGAAGAACAACTCGAAAAACTAAAAGGGTCCGGAAAAGGTGACACTGGAGAAAAAGGAGTCCTGGGTTGAGCAGGTCCTAGTGAGGCAAGGCATCAAGGGAAAGAGGTCTTCAAAGGACCACGAGGAGAAACAGGTCACAAGGACGAAAAAGGACGATACTGGGGAAGCTGGTCCTATCGGTCCTCATGGGACCACAGGGTGAAATGGGACCACAGGGGATTCAAGGTGTTGCTGGTCCTGTGGGTCCTATGGGTCCTACTGGTCCACAGGGTCCCGTTGGTCCAGAAGGTCCAGCTGGTCCAAAGGAGAGCAAGGAGCCTCCGTTTAGGATTGCTAAAAATCTCACAACTCCGTATCACGCAATGCAAACAGATTCTGACTCTCTGAAATATGGGAGATATTGTTCTATGACTACTGATAATGTGGAAGACGAAGACAATGCCAAAACTATATATTAAAAACTGAATCTGGATACAGTTTGATTGACAGATTTATCTGGTGCACGAGGGTGCAAGGACCAGAGGGTCCTCAAGGCTGTGCAAAAGGCGAACAAGGCATCCTGGTGAACGTGGTCCACGAAGGCAGCAACATGGGTCCTCAAAGGATTGCAGGACCCTCAGGGTCCAGTCAGGACCCAAAGGAGATAAAGGGAGAACCAGGGCTGAGAGCCATTGACTTGGCGGAAGAAGGAGCCGGGGAGCAGGAAAGGTGCCCCAGCAAGAGTTTGCCTATAGCAGAATTTGAAAAGCTCTCTAGGGGAGAACCTCGCAGAAATGGAAATCCAGGGTTGAGTGCTTACGACCTTTGGTTAAAGAGGAGGGTAGTCAAGGTCTCAGGCAAGACTTCCTGAAATTCGCACAAAAGGACAGGAGGGCAGGAGAGCGTGGCGTGCAAGGTCCAGGAAGGACCTCGTGGGAGAACAAGGTCGAGTTGGTCCTAAAGGCGACACTGCTGGAGAAAGAGAGGACCATCAAGGGATGTGGTCCTAGGGGAGAACACAGCACCAAAGGAGACATTTACATTCTCTGATTTGGCACCAGAACAACTACAGTCTCTTAGAGGGACCCAAAAGGCGATGTAGGACCTCAAGGACCCACTTACGGGTGCTACGCACATCACTGAAACTTTATCAGTAGTAAATGGGCAACTAATGATAAGTGATGGCAACATGCAATTTACTAGTTCGACAGCGGTGATGTAATGCTCAGGTCCGAGCTGAGACTCCAACGACTTAACAAGACGTTTGATAAAGCAAAAGATATTAATAGTAAAGTTATGCGAGGTGTTATATGATAACCGAAGACATTATTAATGAATTGGACAAATTCATTGCGAACTATGAGACTTTAAAATCTGATAATCAGAATTTAAACCGATTTAAGACTGATGTGAAACAGCTCAAATAGTAAAGTGATCGAGCATCTGAGGACCCCTGGAAGTAATTAGTTCTGTAAATACCTACACTCCACGACGAATGCTCCGATTAGATGCTGATTATACTAAAGAAGGTAGTGATTTTACCGAAGCTTTTACAGGTACACATCTACTGAAAAGGAGTTTAGATTGTTGGCCACTCTTGTTCCAGGATTCTGGTGTGTTAACTAGAATTTTATCATCTAACTTATTAACTGATGTTAGCATGAAGTTAGATGGGGTAGCAAATTAGTACTTTAGATGCAAATAGAGACTTCTGAGTAGCACTAATAATCCTAGTATTGATGGGAAGCCAAATATGCTATTACTAATAATGGCTACTATATTAATGAATTTCTCCCACCACAAACTGGGGAATTTATAATATTGTTATATGATGCAGAAATGAATCTTTGGTGAGAAAACTTTAATTACGAGACAAGAGACACACGCTGATAATTACTTAATATATGAGGGTTAATATTAAGTCTCTTGAGAAACATATGTTGGTGACGCCAATAAAGCTAGAGTGATCGCTAGGGCTCGCCAAGTGAGTAGATGCGTAAAGCATCGAGCCTTTTTAGTGGGAGCCAATAGTCGGAAACTTAAATGTGGGTATATGGGGTGGGAGCGTGCTATGTATATACGACGTGAGAAAACAGTGAAGCCTCCATTTGAGTTAATGTGTTAAGTGGGACTTTCTGATCCAGTATGTAGCTTAGAGCAGGCACTAAAATATATAAAATCTCTAACTACAATGATTGATAACAATACGAAGTTACATGCAAACACTAATAACATTGCTTTTTATTTATCAGTTCCCACAATAGTAGTGAGGATAAATTCTATTGAAGATATTAATTATAAAGATGGGGACACTAGTGTTTGCATTCTTTAAAAATAAAAGATGACATAATGGCTCTCATGATCATCATGAAGAGAGCAGTGGAAGAATATCTTAAAGGAAGTTTTAAAGTATGCCTAAACACGTGAGTGCAGGAATATTTCCAGAGTAACTTATGGCTAAGAAAGTAGGTAAATCCCAAAGGATTAAAAACCGTAACTTTAGTAGACCCTAACAGGAATGGAACGTGGCTCGCCTCCAGAATTTCTTCCAGAGAATGAATGTGTTAAATTAGAAAACTTTCGAGTTTTGACATTGAAGGAGATAAGTTACGCACAAGAAGGGGGCTAGGTGCCCCCTTCACTTGTTTACGTCTCAAGTTACTCACGTATATAACGATTACGAAATGAATGATTTCTTTATATTTTAAAGAATAGAAAAAGTATATCGTATGAATTTGGCAAAACACCACAACTGATTGGTACGCTTAACGGAGATTCTGAAAGACCTACTTGTTGTAAGTTTGGTGGCAATCTACTTATCGCAAGCGGGAGCAAGCTCCAAAAATATAACTACCAAGAACTAACAGAAATTTCTACTTCACCTATGCTGATACTAGTATTTCGAGCGATTTGGTCGTGTAGTGGTTACCAAGACAGGTCAAGACTTGTTAATCTATTCAGCTATCGGAAATGAAGAAGATTGGCATGAAAACTCCAATGATGATTCTGCTAGAAAAGATGTCAATGTTGGGTATAAAGATGGTGGCGATATTCTAGGGTGTTGCACGAGTTAGCTACAGACTTATTGGTATTCAAATCTAATGGCATCATTTACAACGTACAGAAACGAACTATTGAATGGAACATCACCCTTTAGGGCAAAAAGAGTGACTTCATTTCAAGGCATGCACTCTACGAATCTAAGTAAAGGACGTTGTTTTATGTCTACTACTGGATTGAAAATCTTATTCAACATCTATGTCGTATGCGAACTTTTTGAACCAAAAAGACATCGGAGATAAATGCAACCCACTACTAAAAACAAGTTGATAATCTTTTGTATCCGACCTACGGAGAACAAAACAGCTTATAGTCATGGAAATAGTGGAAATACTTTTTATTCGTATATCACTATGGTTTAAAGGCGTTTTCTATGTGGACATTCCTGGTGACATCACCTCTGTATGCGAAAAATAGATACCATGTGTTGGTAGCCATGAACACAGGAAAAGAATCTGGTGGCATCTACGAAACTAACATGGAAAAACACGACAGATAATGGAGAACCAATCTATCAAGAAATTATCACAGGACAACTTAGAGATACTCACTAGAAATGAATGTGTATAGAACATACATTGACATCGAGGCAAAGGTACCTGGTTCTGGTAGAATCCACATTAACAAAGAAGTGATAAACCATAGTTGGATAAGCAAAGAACAACAAAAAGAATTTAAAAAGTCAGATTAGGGCTCCTATCTTGCAGTTTATGTTTGATACTACAAGTCCTATCATTTTTAAATTTGTTTCCTTTGATATAGTGATGGAGAGAGAGTCTATGGTTAGTGAAGGCTCTCTCAAAGCTGGAGGAAAACGTGGCTCTAGATTTGGAGCTAAAAAGAAATCATCTAGAGCATGACGATAAAGAACTTACATGGGGCAGGAAGAAACCCATATGGATAATAGGGCACCCTCAATGGGTGCCTTTTTCTTATAGGGAGGACATATGCCTCAAAACAGAAGACGTTATAAAGTGGACAAATAGGATACAAGAAAAAGTTGGTAAAGACTTCTTTGAAGATTGGGATAGAGAGTTCTATCCTTTGATATATATCCATGACGATGGCTCTTTATTTACCTATACACTCTTAAAAAGATAGGCAGAAATTGGACCAGTTTAGTGGGAAATGCCGAAGTGGCAGAACCAATACTTTCAGAGTATTGCAAAATTACATAAACTTAAATATTTGTCAGCGATTACGAGTAGAGAATCCTATAGCGTATGAGAGATTGACAAAGGCGAAAATTAGTAGATTCAAAGAGAGATTAATGGTGTTATGCATCATTACTTTTTTAAAGGAGGTTTAACATGAGTGGTGGAGGAACAGAATACCATGAACGACAACTAACCCCAGAAGAAAGGCGTTGAGTAGCTCAGCAACAACGTTATTTGTCGTCTATTCAACCTAGTATCGACAGACTAGTAAATAGGGCACATCATTACTAGATGATGTTGTGAGTCCAGACTGGAAGAATATTTACGGACAAACTAGCAAACTGACATTGATGGATTACGCAAAAGAACAAGCTACGTTAGCTACTGGGCAATTACCAAAAAGTATATAGTGATGAAGATGAATTACTTCAATCGCATTTATGAAAATACTATGGGGCAAGGATCTAGCAAAGATGGCTCGTAATGGCGTAGTAGATAGTTCGAGATACAACTCAACAGTAAATGATATGCAGAAGAATATGAGCGGCACAAATGTCAAAAGACTATACCAAGACCTTGGCATAGCTAAAGACTTGTTAGACCAAAAATATCAGTTTGCATTAAGTCCATTGAAGTAGTCACAAAGCCAATCAATTTTCTTTTGCTAATCCAGAGCAACACTTATCGGGATTAGCGCAAGGACAAAAGTAAATCGACAAACGATGCTCTTCAAACACAGGGTCTTTAAACAATGGAAGAACTACTGTCGAGCTCAAAAAGGACCTGGTTTCTAGGATGGATTAATGAGCGGTGTCGCAGTTACTTTAGCATGTTTCCCAAGTACGTGACGGTTGGAAACAGATTATGGCTACATTCCTATTTCTGAAAGTGAGAAAAAGATGACGTCTGGTATCTAAAGATGGTATGAGATTGTAGTAGATATCGTTGAATGTAGGGTAAAAAGACATTCATACAGTTACTACGGAAACCACTGAAGTAGATTGTACATCAACATCAAACAGTATGGACACGACGAGAGCTAGTAGCAAATGTTAAAAGATTTAGAAGATAAAGATGACATTCTAACTGACACGGTTTTGAGAAACTGATTAATGTATGAGTTTAAAGAATCAGATGTTCCTGTATATGAACTTGTTGTATCTGGTTCTGCTATAGTTCTATGCAAACGGTATTTGTGTAGAAGGATTTACAGAGGAGGAACGTAATGAATTTTATCCCGTATGACCCTAAAAACAGATTTGGGTTGGATTATGGGTGACACACTAGCTAAAGCTGGGGGTCTATTGTATCAAAACTATGTTGATGAAGGGTGAGGCTAAAACCTAGACAACGAAAAATGGCTTACTCGCAGTAATCAACACAAATGGAGTAATCAAGAGGCAATTATCTCAGCTTGCAGCGAGGAAGATTTTAGAAATGGAGTCTCTCAATTGTATGCTAATGGATACCAAGGTCCAATGATTACAGAAAAGAATGCATCGATTTAAAGTAAGGGGTTTTAGAACAATCCAGTATATGAGAGGTTTTGAAGAGCGTAACAAAGGCAAATATCTACATGGTGGAGATTATCAAAACTATAATCAAGCAGTAGCTGGAATGCCAGATATTAATAGTTTCTTAAAATTAGGGAGGTAGCAATGGATAATAGAGCACTTGTACAACAGGGGCTATTAAACCTGGGGTTTTCCCCAGGTGCTACCTCTGGTATCATGTCTAATGCATATCACGAGTCGGGAGCAGATTATTCTCCAACACGGTTGCAAGGTGGTGGAGAGGCAGGAGAAGTAAACGTAGACGGGAAAAACTGGATACGGGCTATTTCAATGGACTTCACCAGATAGACAACAAGGGTTGGCCGATTACGCAAAGCAAGTAGGAACATCGTCTTCTGACTTGTTAACACAACTCTCTTACATGAAGAAAGAGTTGGGACAAGAGGGTTTCAATAAAATTAATGCTATGACCCCAGAAGATCGCCTTGTGCTTTAATGACTATTACGAGAGACCAGCGTATAATCCAGAAAAATAGATTGGCGAGACGTAACATGGCAAACTGAAATAGCGAAAACAGTTGGGCAAGAGGGCGGAGCAAGTATTGATGATAACGTTGATGGAATTAAAAGCAATATGGTAGCCGAAAATCCAAAATGAGAAACTGGATATGGAGGCGTAATGGCTATCATTCAGCAAACCAAAGCGAAACGTGGCATCTGCTGGGAAGAAGCTCTTGAAGCAATTAGTTCGTCAAGCACATCACACAAAGAGGGCATTTCGCTCTAAATTTTACGAAGATAGTGACAAAGCTATGATGAACATGACACTGATAGCTAAGGCACAAGAAGAGGCTAAGTTACAAAATGCTAATGCTCAATTAACTGGTGCTGGCAAACTAGCACAAATGATTGCTAATAGCAAAAACAATTCTAACAGACAGAGCATGCATCTCTTGGTGCTATGGTTGGAATGAATGTAAACCCAATGCAAACACAATTAATGAGCCATAACGAATTAGCTAAAATGGGACTTCAAGTTCAGTTACAAAGAAAGCAACAAGAAGAACAAATGCAAAAGACAAAAAGGAAATGCACAATGGATGTGGACACCTCGACCAGTTGCTTTCCTCTGGCGGAGGACGGTGGCTAGGAGGTGGTGGTCGTGGTTCTGAGTGGAGCTAGACGGACAATGAGTCCAGCTGCTAATTTAAAATATGCAAATGATGCTTATGGATAAATTTTAAAAGTGTTTTCAGATGATTGTAGCAGAAAAAGGAGAGTTATCTCAAGATGACGTAGACGCGCATCAATTACGCAACTGAAAAGAAGCATACACTAGCGATGGCAGAGAGACGACCCTATTACGTTACAAAAACTTCTGACATTGACAATGACTACACATACATTATAAGAGATGAAACAAAGACAAAGTGGTAATGGGTTGGATTATACCGTAAAATAAGAAAAGGAGTAATAGATGGCTTTAATTAGAGACAGAATAGGAGATAAGTATAGCGACTATCTGTATGGAGTGCAGAATGCTGTCGCAGAATACGCTAAACAGTTAGACGCCTCTGGTTATATCCCAAATGAAAAAGAAGGCTTGCTGGACAGTCTTCAATCTGGTCTTTTGGGGAGGACTTGGAGTCTCTTGGGAGGGCATCCGCCCTTGCAAAAGAACATGGCTGGGACGGGGTAGCTAACTGGATTGGTAATGAGGCACAATATGCTGGGTAATAGAGCACAGGCTAACGCCTATACAGGTAAATGGGAAGAAGGCAACTACTTAAATTACGCATTAAATCAATCGGCACAGGCATTAGGTTCGTCTGTGCCTTCTTTAATTGGTGATATTGCGACTACAGCCGCTATTGGTAGTGTGGCTGGTGGTCCTGTAGGGACAGCACTCGGTGCAGTAGTTGGAGCTGGTAAATGGGCTAATAGATTATATGAAGGTAGCAAATTAGTCCAATACGGAGCCAAAGCTGGTAAATTTGCAACTGGGGTGGTTGCTGGTGGTCTCATTGAAAATGCAACCAATGCTGGCGACACCTATATGACTGGTCTACAAAGAGGTATGGACCATAGCCAATCTTACGATGCTATGAAAACAACTTTCAATGAAGGTTGGGCACCTGCAATGGCTAACTATGCCTTCGATAAAATTTCCATGCAAGGTAGCTTAGGTTCTGGTATTACTAGTGCGTTTGCTACTGGTGGCGGTAAAGTTTTAGCTAAAGGTGCCGTTGCAACAGCTGTTAATGCTGGTGTTGGTGCCGTAGGTGAGGCTGTTACCGAAGCGTGGCAACAACAAATCCAAGAACAAGCACTTGGTACGCCAGAATACAAAAATGTAAATATTTATGACCCAACTTCTTGGACTCAGGATATGAAAAGACCAAGCATTTGATGCGGGCGTTGGTTCCATTCCATTAGGTTTAATTTCTGGTACGTTCAGCTCTGGTAAAACGTTATCTCAAAAAGAAAGAGAGAAGAAAAACCAGTTAGCTTTAGAACAAGTAGAACAGACTATGAATGCAACTCCTACTTTAAGAGAAAATCCTGTTACAAAAACACCTAATGAAGAAGGTGGAGATGTTGATTTAGGAGAAACTATTCCGACAGTAATGTGCCAGAGGCACCATCTACCGATGGAGAAAATGTTTCTCTTGATTTATCCAGAAGAGACTCCAGAGTACATGGTTGAGAGACCTAGGGACGAGCTTGACAATGCATTTGAAAGTTTAAATGTTACCCACTACAAAAAGCAAGGTAAAATCTGATGATGACATCCTTGAAATGAATAATAATGCTAGAGCAACTACGAAATGATTCACCAGAAATGGGAAGAGACATACCCCAGAAGCTAAATATTCACCAAATGCGTTTGTGGACGACTTTAGAGAGCAAGGGTATACGAGAAAGATGCTAGAGACTTTCTCGTAGCTACAGTTGAGATGTATGAGAAGAAACAGCCAAAAGAACCGTCTAATGAACCAACTTTAGTTGAAAGAGCGGAAAGTGCTGGCTATAACTTATCAGATAACGATAAAGAATCTATTAATAATGGAACTATGCCTAAAGCAATTATGCGCTTCTATTGAGAAGAACGTAGTTGCTAAAGAAAAAGAAGTAGCGAAACTAAAGAACAAGAAAGAAAAAGTACAAGAGGAAAACCAGAAGAGAAGAATATAATAATCATTACAAAGACTCTGTGAATAAAGGCTTTTTAGAAGAAACATTTAGAGAGGTTCCAGACGGACCAAATAAAGACCGATTAATTAGAGATACAGGGTATGCGATTAGAGAGGCGACCTCTGAATACAACAAAAGAACATGCAGAACACAAAAACGGAGAAAAGAAAAACAAACCTGTTGGGTTTACAAAAATAAATTAGCACAAAAGGAATTAAATTTGTAATACATATACAAAGAGAACAAGTCGATAATATCGTAGATCATGTGCAAGATATACAAAAAGCGAAAAAGATAATCCAACTACAACTAAAGGAGAATTAAGAAAAAGAGGCTTTGAAAATGCTAGCCTTGGGAAAAATAGACAATGCATTTGAGAATAAAAAAAGACTAATAAGAGTAGATTCAAACGCTGAGAAAAATGATAAAAGGTTTGAAAACTTCTATTTAGACGAAGCAAATAAATTAATTAATACAGCTAAAGCGACAGGGTTACCTGTTGAAAGAAGTAAAACATACAAAGCTATTCGAGATAAAAGTACTCAAGGGTTTAAAAATATCCAAGATGCTTTATTCCCGAAAGTAGAGGCTCTTAAAAAAGGGAATGCTACTCCTAAAACGTGGCACAAGAACAGCTATTGACTCTATTGAAGATAGAAAAGCTACTGAAAAGATTACAAAAACAAGCAAAAAGAAATAAAACAAATAGAAAAATGCGAGAAAATTACAAGAAGCACAAGCTAGACTTACAAAAGAAGAAAGGTCAGCAAACAGTAATTGAAGATAATAAATTGGCTAACGAAGCAGAGCTCGACCAGAATGAAGAGAAAGAAATTAAAGAAGCTATAGAAGGACACGAAAAAGAACAAAGCAACTAACGAAAACGAAAGAAGTTGATGACGACTGGACAAAACGAGCGGAGAAAGATGCCGAGACGAACAGGAGACTAGAGAGGCATTTGAGGAAAAGAGGATGATAAAGACCATACTTCCGAAGAGGTAGACAAAGGAATTAGAAGAAGATGAAGATTCGGAAGAGTTTTTAAAAACCACGAAGAGAAAGATAATACCGTCACTTTAACTGACGGAAAGGAAAAACAAAAAGAAAAAGCCAAAAGCAAAATACTAGAAGTCTTGGAGTGAAGAAGATTCTCATGCAGTTGTAGACAGATACTTAAATGGCGAAATCAGTAGTGAACAAGCTATTAATGAGCTCGTTGAACATGAGGAAAAGTCACAAAGAAAAATAAAAAATACATACAGAAATTAAAAAGAATCTGTTTCGTTACTATGACAAAAAGAAAGAAGAAACGAGAAAGAAAGCAAATAACGAAAAAGAAATGATAAATATGATTAACGGTATTGACAGTAGCATCACAGCCCTAAAAAGAACAAATTGAGAATGGGACGGCTAAAGAATGGAACAACAGAGAATAAAGACTATGATAGAAAAAGTTGAGTCTATAAAAGAAAGAAGATTAAGGATGCGTATTTGAAAACATCCAGCTTTGTTAAAAACTCATCCTAATCTTAGAGCAAGGTATCCCTCTTGGAAAGCCAATCAACAAAGAGAAATTATTTGATGAGATTGAAAGTGGTGAGAGGAACTAACAAGAAGAGAGATTACTAACTTACTTAATTCTCCAGCTAAATTTATTAGAGATTTGACTGGTTGGGTAAGAAAGGTAGTTAACAACCCAGATATAAAACTTACAACAACCAGAAATAAATAAAGTTATTAAAAGAATTATCGACGATGAGTACAAAGATATAATTGATGCATATGGAAGTATAGAAAAAGCAGTTGCTAGTAGTCAAGGGCGTGCAAAGAGTGCGTACCTTTAGTAAAGCTGTAGCTGGATTATTCCCTAAAGAACACTTCCATAACTCGTTAATTAAATCTCAAAAAGATAGGCAAAAAGCCTTAAAATTAACTGATATAGGACTTGCAACGTCTAAAACAAGAGGTGATTTAGACAAGTACAAAGATATAGCGAAAACGATTCTTTAAAGATGAATTTGAGCCAGATACGAAGGATAAAGAGTTCCTTGTTGCTACAGCTATTGCTGAAGAAACAAAAGCCTAAAAAAGAGGATGGAAGAAAATACAATAATGTAAAACCAGCTATTACGCTTGAAAAAAAGTGTAGAGGACCTTGAAGATGATACATTTAGGTATACGCTAGATTTTTGACAAAAGAAAAAAAGGCTGGACAGCAGAACAAATTAAAAATGACTTTTGAGAACCTAGTAACTCCATATACTGATAATATGTTTATTGATAGCGAAGTTAATAACGTGGAAAGTCAACGAGGAAGCGGGAACGATTACATTTGAAGGGGAACCTTTGTTATCTTATAAAGATTTCTCTGATACAATGGAGTCTAATACAAAGTCAAATGATAAGAAAAACATCATTAGAAGCAAGGGCTATGGTTGTAAGTTCTGCTATTGACACTGCACCAGATAGAGTTGTCGAACTTGCCCTTGACAAAAAGGATGTCTCTGTGGTACAAAAATACTTGAATGACACATTTGGCAACGACAAGTACGGAATATACGAGGGTGAGGAAATACAACATCTCACCAAAAATAAAGAAGAGCCAAGGCTTGAAGGGACGTTCTTCATTTACAGTAAAGAAGAATACCCAACTGCTAAAGAGTTAGAAACAGCTATAAATGATAAATACTTCTATGCTCAACTATCAGTTTGGTAAAGATTCAGAGACGGAACAAAGCACGTCTCAACAAAAAGAAGAGTACCATAACATCCTAAAAGGATTAACAAACAATTATAACGAACAACAAAGACTAAGTGATGATGATATTACTCTTGCATATCAAGGTATCAACAACTATACAAAAAGGACTTGGTGCTAGAAGAGCAGTATTTAGACTGTTGCGTAAAGGTAAGGATGTATATCATTTAGGCTTTACCACTGGAAAAGAACTTGATTTTTAATGCATTAGCAGATACTCGTACAGGTCGTATCGAAGTAACAGAGCAAGGCATTAACTCTGGTGGTTCTGCATTACTCCACGAAGTAGCTCACTTAGCGGTAGATGCAATTTCGATGGCTGGTTCGTTAGATACACCAAAACATCCATTATGGAAACAATTAACTGACGTAATTAAAGAAGGGAAAGCAGATTATGAAAATATCAAATATCAGATGGGAGACAGTGAGGGAGATATTCGAGTACCTGTATCCACTGGGACCAGTGAGACCAGTCAGTTCGGGAGAGAGTACACGAAGGAACTTCAAGAGATTCTCTGGAAGGAAATGAAGGAAGTGGCTCCGAACATCAACGAGGCGGGGGACCATCCGACATGCAGTCTGGGCTTCAAGGAAAGACGTTGGAACTGGACAATGGAGGACGTAGTGGTAACAGCGAAGTTAGAGAAAATGGCAGAAAATGTCAATGAGAGCCAAAGCGAACAACTGCAAAGGTAGTTTGGAACAAGTTCCTATTCGGGGGCGGAATGATAATGGTGGAAACTCCGGACGTGGAAGACTTACAAGAGAAAGACGAGTTCTCAACGAAGCGATTATTAAGTCGGGATTTGGCAAGAGAATTAGTTGACACAACCACGAAAGATAATGCAGAAAAAGTCCTAAATAAGGTAAGGAAAAATGATGAACGACCTTCATGGCGAATCCGACATGTTCCATGAAGAAAAAGCACATGGTCTAATCTCTTTAGTAGATGCTATGTTTAAAATTGATAATAAACTTGGAAATACCAAGCTCAACGAATCATTGACATACCAATTACTGACTGAGGTAGAAAGATGGAATTGTAAAACCGAATACATTATTACATGAGACTTTTGCATACTCTTCTCATACTGTTATGAGAGATAAAGTGCAGAAGTCTTTTTTTGATAAAGCTACCGAACACTAAACCAGACATTATCAAAGATAACCAAACTAATCTCAAAAACTCCTTTCATTCATGCCGCTACTGTAAGCATCTCTCGTTTATTAGAGCTATTTGGTCTTGATGAAAAACAACAGTCCAGGTTTGATGAAGAAAAAGTACTTGGGCTGGTTCTATTAGATGAATTGATGAATACCAGGGTATTGAAAGAACTAAGAAAAATACAAAAAGCATTTGATTATCTTGAAGAATGATTGGTACCAAGGCATAAAAGCATATCAAGGCAGATGGAGATATGTATTCTGGAACAGATAGAATAGTTAAAAGGTGCCTCTAACAAAAGAAGGAAAGAAAAAGAAGAGAAATTAAGTGAAGAAGAAATTATAGATATTCTTTGACGATGTTATATCGAAAAACAATGGTAGAGCAGGTGTTGTTGGGAATAGAAAAGAAGGGATTAATTACTTCAGTCTACTGTTTTACAAGACGTAGATAGCAACGAAGCAATCAAAGACCACGAGTTAACAAATCGAAATTTATTATCTAATGACGATAAAAATCTGAGACCTTATAGTTCAAATTCACCACTTTAGGACAAAATGCTAGTGCGAAAAAAAGCATTAGACAAAGTTACCTAATACAGAAGAGAAAATGAATTATATCATGGGGGCTATTAACAGTTCTGGTGACGAGCAAAAACAAGCGGAAAGGCTAGAATCAACGGTAATAGTTTTACCTCTAAATTACTAAGAGCTTTGTTAGAAATGACAGAAAAAGGTGATGCTACTGACATCACAAAAACCTTCCAAGGTTCTGGCTTAAAAGCAGATAGAGAAGAAGTAAGAAGTTTATTAAAGCACTACATAGAGAATTAGCTCATCGTAAACGGAGCATGACAGAGATTAAAGCTATTGATAGAATTACTCCCGATATGGTGACAGATATTCTAATTGATATGGAGTCCAAAGAGTTTGAACAACAAATGAATATTGATGGTTTTGAAGCCATTAAAAAAGCTACTAAAAGAAGCAGGTATTAATATTCATTTCAAAGACAAAAACATTGTCAATAGGAAAAATGTTGCCAAGATACTTGAGAAGTCAGATAGACCTGACGAGATTCGATTCCAAAAAGGGAAAGATTCAACACAAGTAGCACAACAAAAACAACCAACAGAGGCAGAAAAGCAAGCTCAAAAAAGAGGAGCAAGAGGCTAAAGAACAACCTATCGTATCAGCTGGTAAAAAGATCTAGCCAGAGAGGTTAGCAAGAAAGCTGGTATTAAAACTCCAGATAATATAGAGATTATCAACCGTGATACACGTAGTGGTAATATCTCTGCTGGGGTCTTAAAAAGTGGTTTGTTTCTCCAATCAGAATGATTCAGAAAATACATTCCTCAAGCAGGGAGCTATTATCAAATGGGCTGAGAAAGCTGAGAATGACCAAACTAAAATTAATGCAAAACTACTATAGATTGTTCGACAAAATGAAACAAGCTATAGGAGATAAATCAAAAGAGTTTGAAAAACTTACCAGAGAGATTAATGAACTTGGTCGTGACTTTGTTCAAACAATAGCAGTTAACCATAATGGTAAAAGAGTATTATGTCAACCTAACAAGTCATGATATCTTTTGAAGAGTTTATGGATGAATCTTCTGCTAAGGAAAGATACAAAGAACTAAAAATGATGGCTACAAAGCATTTATGGACTTCAAAGGAAAAACAAATGGAGAGTATTGGCATCTGATACAGGGTTGAGAACAATCGCTCTTATAGTGATGCTAAGCAAAAAGCAAGAACAGCTACGATTCAAGCTATCAAAGATAAAGGGTACTCTAAAGAAGTTGCTTACGCTTATAATCATTGGATTACTCTACGTGAGAAAATCTACAATGATAAAGTCCAAGCATGGAAAGATAGTGGACAAGATGAAGACCAAAGACCCTAAGTTGCTATGGGGTTATACTCCTAGCTTACACGGTAAATATGGTGTTTATAAAAGTAAGAGTTGTACGAGACGATGAAAATGGCGAATATAGACAATATGATAAAATTAGCTTCTTTCAAAACTCAAAAAGATGCTATGGAGTATGCGTCTCAATTCGCAAATGATGGCAATTCGTATTCAATCGTAGAACATGGTTCCAGATTTGATGATGCTAGAACGGCATCTGCAATCTATGAAGATTCTTATGACCCTAGCTATGATACCATCTTGGAAGAGTTAGAATCCCCAGAGGATATTAATAAACGATTTGAACGTATTAGTCATAGCTATCCTATGATTGCCAAAAATCATTGACGAGTTTATTACTAAAGGTAAAGGCTTAAACAGAGAGCAATTTATTGAGTTGTTAGAAGATAAAGAAAAGTTAGCAGATTTAGGGATAGATAAAAACACAATTACAAGAAGAACGTAAACACGCAAAACCTTGATGAATTATTCCGTTTAAAACCTACTGTTGGTAAACTAGACATTCAAAAACACTTGTTAATCAATTATGGCAACCATATGAGAGATAAGTTCAACCAAACAAGAATGAATGCCAAAGGTGCGAACCCAGATGTATTAGGCAACATGGAAGATTATATCCGCTACAATGCTAGATATATTCCTACAAGTGTATTCTACTACAGAGCCACCGCACTGTATCGTGACATTACTGGTCACGACTACAAATCTCAATTTGGTAGAGGTGGCGAAGGAGCTCAAAAACGATTACCAAGAGATTCTTAACAACTTCATTGGTAGCGTAGTTGGATTACCTAATGGTGTAGATAAGATGCTAAACCAAGTCTTTAACGACGTATTTGGCAAAACATGGGTAAAAAGCTATGTTCGGAGAAAAGGGCGGTTACTGATGCACTAGGATTTAGTATGCAGGCAGTTACTGTATTAAAATTGGGTATGTTCAGACCAACAGCGGCGATTGCACAGCTTGGTACGCTAATGAACATTACTACTTTCTCTGGATTTAACAAACTCACAGCACAAGCCATGAGAGATGCCTCTCTATATAGTGGGATACGTTTCCTTTGAGTGAAAAGAAAATGTTTAACAGAGATTGGTCTTAACCGTGAAGATACTGCACTTAGAAACACAAGCGTTGATGAACGAAAAGAGTATCTACAACATGAACATCAAAGGATTACCCTATTGGTAAATTCTTAGAGAAATCTATGTTTATGTTTAATGCTACAGATAAGTACACTCGACGTGTAGCCGCTTTAGTAGCTTATCGCCAAGCGATAGCAGATGGAAAAACTCAAGAAGAGGCTACAGATATAGCTCGTGATTTCGTACGTAAAAGCAACTTTGACTACTCTGACAAAGATGCTCCTCAGCTATTTACTAAACTTGGTTCTATTGGTAAATTGTTATTACAATTCAAAAAGTACCCAGTGAAAGAAGCTGAGTTAATGATGGAATTATTCCAAAAGTCTGGAGATAAGAAAGCTATTGCTAGATTCTTTGGTCAATACTCTAGTTATGGCGGGTATGATGGGTGTACCAGTAGCTGGAGCAGGAGATGAACTTGCTGAATGGATTACAGGAACATCACCTACGAAGGAAATGAAAAAACTCGTTATGGAGTGGGCTGGTAATGACCCTAATAAAAAATCCTTAGCTTTGGTGGCTATGTATGGGGTGCCAGCATTAGCTGGTGTAGACTTTAGTAGAAACATTGGTTTAGGTGATTTAGTTCCAACAAACGGATTCCAAGGACCAACTATTTCTACTATACAAAATGTCTACAAAAGCATTCCGAGACCATGAAGGTGCTAATAATATCATGAGCAATATTGCTAAAGAGTTATCTCCAGCATATGCAAACTATTACCAAGCACTGACAGGAAGAAAACGAGACTGGAACAAAGACGTAGATGGAAGAAAGCTATAGTACAGGAGAAAGAGTTGCGAAAGGTCTTGGTTTTAGACCAGTATCTGATTCTGTAGAGTATGATACATCTAGTATTTTAAAAGACAAAACAAACAGAAGAAAATAAAAACAAAAACTGCTTAACAAATACCTTGATGACCCTAAATCAGTTACGAACAAAGAGTTACATGAAGCGGGCATTAAGGGGCAGACATTAGAAGAGCACAAGAAAATTTAGCAAAAACAAAAAAACACAAAAAGCATTATCAAATATGCCTAAGAATAAACAAACAGAAAGTAAAAAGACAGCTCAAGCATTTGAAGAATTTGAGGAGGACCTATAATGGGTCTTCCTCTTTTTATTAGGAGGAATTTATGAACTATACATTAAATGATATTCAGTATATGGCAAGTGTATCTAATGCTGAAAATATCACATTGCACTGGGAGGCATCTGGTTATGGAGCAACTTCTGAGCACTATCATATCAACATCCTTGGAGATGGTACTATCTACTCTGATTACGATAATCTTGACGTACGTTGTAGTCATACTTGGCATAGGAATACTGGCAACATTGGTATTTCTTTGGCGTGCTGTGCCGATGCTTCGGTCTGGAAAGACGGTAGAGTTGATTTTGGAACGTACCCCCCAACCGACAAGCAAGTGGAAGTTATGGCACAAGTTGTGGCTGCTATCTGTAAGGGTAAGGGATGGGAACCAACTGTAGATAGAGTAAAAACACATGCAGAATGGGCAGATATTGATGGATATGGAATCCATGATGATGACCCAGATATGCGTTGGGATTTACTAAAACTTCCACAAGAAGAAGGTAACGGAGGAGATATTATTCGTGGTAAAGCTAATTGGTACTTGGCACGCTATTAAGCAGAAGATGACCCCGCCTGTATTAGTGATTATAGCTATTGCGATTATAGCCACTATATGGGCTTATTTTTATTCCCATAACCAAACTATCGAGGACGTACCTACAGGCACCTCTACGAGCCACACAGCTACCTTAAATCAAGTATCTAAGACAAATACAACTGTAGGATACGTAGAAAAAGAGGTTATCAATGGAGTGAAAGAAGATACTGACTTTCGAGGCTACTGTAAACCAACCAAAGGTAGTAGTAAAAGTTAATGGAGAAAAACAAGACTTTTAAACTTCTACAGAATGAATCAAGAAAGTTTGAAGATGGGCAAGGTTGTACTAACACAAACATCTGAGGTTGTATTCGATGTAAAGGTTCCAAATAAAAATAAACTTACTGTATATGCTGATACACATGCTAGGCTAAATGAATTTCATTATGGCATAGGAGTAGAGAAACAAAAACGGTAAGTTTAGATATGGTGCTGTATATGATTTAAAAGACAAAGAACCAGAGTTCTATGTTAGATATGACTTATTGAAAAGTTACAACTGAATAAGAAAAGAAGGGTGGATTTCCACCCTCTTTTTTTATGCTTTAATAAATACACGAAATGCATAACTAATACACTTGCATTAACTTATAAGTTATGCTATAATGACATTGAGCCTAAAAAGGCTTAATATTTTAACCTTGAAGTTAACTAATAAGTAAAGGAGAGATAAGAATGGACAAAGTAACAAAAGAGATTCTAAGAGATTATCCATGTATCAAAAAGAAAAAGACAAGGTTAGCTCTGCAGATACGAAAAAGAAGCACAAACAGAAGCTAGATGTATTCAATGTGCTCATGCAAAATTATCTGCAAACTTATGGCAGGCTTGGTGCCCAATTAAGAATGGATTTAGAAAAGCTGAGACACTTAAAAAGTGTAAGGACTTTGTGCTTTCAGTATAACATAAAGATTATAAATGGGGCTAGTACCATAACGTAGAACTGTTACCGTGCGTTAAAAACTAGAGGACACTGTATCAAATAGCAGTAAGATATTTGAAGCGACCAATCGCTAAATATTGGAGCGGAGAGGTGGTGATTAAGCCAGATTAACCCACCTCAATATCCGTGTCGGACGGCACCGACTAAGAAATGCGGTGTGGGATGCCCAGCGTATAGAAGAAATCCCGTGAAACCTGAGTTCAGGACACGACACTGGTAAGACTCCCGCCGGGACTCTAAGTTTAGTGGCATACTTTTTATTTGTCATGCCTAAAAATATGAGTGAGGGAGAGGGGCTTAATTTGTTGTCTATTAATAGATTGAATGGATTAACGTGGCATGTTTTCTTACGATTCTGGATAGTAAGAGGGGGATTAGTCTACTTCAGAAATGAGACATTCGAGACGAGACTTGACCGTATGAGACTATCCCAAGGTGTAATTTTAGTAACCATATTTTACGCCTAGGGGGTAGGTGTACCCAAATGAAGGTAATTCAAATACAAATAATATAAATAATTTAACTACGAAGTAGTTACTCAGAAGCGTAGCGTATGAGGTTAGGTATACTCACCAGCAAGTTGGTTCGCATTCGCTAACGCTCAAATAGATTTAAAACTTTAAACATAATAACCAATTACGAAGAAAGTTATTCCTCCTTGATTAATACTTGATATAACACTTTTCGACGTAATTGCTAATTTATCTAATGTAGTTTATCTAAATTAGATAATAGTTTTAAAGTAATAATAAACGCAATGACGTGTAGTCATTGTTCAAGCTCTGGCTTGAAGTATGTATATATACAGAAAGGATAAGAATAATGGATTTTTGTAGTTTACACACCCATAGCGATTTTTCGATTTTCGATGGATTCGCAAAACTAGATGATAAAATTGCTAGAGCTAAGGAGTTAGGATATACTGCCTTAGCTATGACAGAGCATGGAACTACTACTGGCTTAATGGAGTTCTATTTAAAAGTGTAAAAACAATGGATTAAAAACCAATCCTAGGTTATGAAGGATACTTTTGTTTTGAACCAGAAATTAAAGGTGGCACTACGTACCATATCATTCTACTAGCTAAAAACCTTGTTGGTTATAGAAATATCATGAAATTAGCTACATATGGAACAGAACACTTTTTACAAAAACCTAGAATTGGATTCGAGGCTTTAAGGAAATATAGCAAAAGGTGTTATTTGTACAACTGCATGTATAGCAGGTATCCTATCTGTAGAAGAACCGCTAGAGATGATTAAGGAAATGAAATCTATCTTTGGAGAAGACTTTTTACCTTGAGGTTCAGCCACATGACTTTCCAGAGCAATATATATATAACGATAAAGTATTTGCATTGGCAGAACAAACAAATACAAAAAGTTGTAGTAACTGACGATAGTCATTACGTTTGGAAAGAAGATTGTGAAACGCATCGAATGTGGTTGGGTCTAGGAGACCAAGACGAGTATTATAGTTCTGGTGACTATCACATGATGAGTAAAGAAGAAATGGTTTCTTTCTTTAAAGATAAAGATTTAACACAATCTTTACTTTCTGTAGATGAGATTATTAATAAATGCAATGTAGAAATTCCTCTAGGAGAAGAGCACTATCCAGTCTTTGATACTAGGGACCCTATGAAATACCTAAAAGACCAATGTAATATTGGATGGCATACAAAAGGTATTGCTCATTTACCAAATAGAGAAGAATATAAGAAACGAGCTATGCACGAATTTGATGTCCTTGAACAATGTAAATATATAAACTATATGTGCATTATTCATGATATGCTTAGATTCTGCAAAGGAGAAAATATTCCTACTGGCATAGGTCGTGGCTCTGTTGGTGGTAGTTTAATAGCATATCTATCTGACATTACAGATGTGGACCCAGTAAAATATAACCTTATCCTAGAACGGTTTGCAAACCCAGAAAGGGTTACTTTAGCAGATATTGATGTGGATGTCGCATCTTCAAGACGTGAAGAGGTTATAGAATATATACGTCAAAAGTACGGAGAGGTGTATCAAATACGGACAATTGGGTATATATCCGATAAGTCTGCGGTACAAAGAGCAGGACAGGCATTAGGATATGCCCCTTCAGATGTAGATGTTATATCTAAAAACATTAATAGTGTTGACGAAGTACATGACGAAAAGCTAAGAACACTAGCTAAAAAGTTTATGGGGCATATATCTACATATGGCAAGCATGCATCAGCAGTGGTTGTATTTCCAGAAGATGTAACTAATTGGTGTGCTATAGAAAAGACCAAGGATGCGATTGTAGCGGCTCAAGATTTCCACTTGCTAGAAAAACAAGGAATCATGAAGTTAGATATACTTGGACTTGAGGCGTTAGATATTATCCAAAACACTCTTAGCCGAATACCAGAAGAAATTAACCTTTCTAATATCAATATGAAAGATAAAAAGACTGGCGATATGTTAAGAGCGGGATACACGGATGGTTGTTTCCAAATCGAATCAAAAACCATGACAGAGATTGTACAGGCTATTAATACCAACAAGGTAGAAGACCTTATTGATACAGTAGCTATTGGTAGACCTGGTGTACTTGATGCGGGAATGGATAAAACCTTTGAGGCTAGAAGACAAGGGAAAGAAAAGGTGACTTATTTACATCCTAAGTTAGAGCCAATCCTAAAGGATACTGAAGGTGTTATCCTGTACCAAGAGCAAATCATGCAAATAGCACAATCGCTATGTGGGTACACATATGGCAAAGCAGATAATATTCGCCGTGTTATTGGTCGTAAGATTGTAGAGGAAATGCAACCTATCATTAACGAAATGATACAGGCTGGAATTAAAAATGGAATAGAGCCAGATACGATGAAGCATATTTGTGATGAAATTGTTACATTCGCATCGTATGGCTTCAACAGGGGGCATAGTGCCGCTTATGGCATTACTGCATGGAGAACAGCTTGGTTAAAAGCAAATTATCCAGCAGAGTTTATGGCATCATTACTTGACTCCACAGTTGGAGATAAAGCTAAGTTTGCAACATACATAGACCACTGCAAGGACATTGGTATTAAAGTATATCCACCAAGCATAGCTCACAGTTCTCATGGATGTAAAACACATGGTAGAAACATACTATTAGGTTTTAACTCCATATCTGGGACAGGGAATAGTGCTATTCAAATGGTAATGATGCATTAACTTTCCTACAAGAAAATATAAAGCTTAATAAGACGGTATTAAAAAATCTAGTTAAATCTGGGGCGTTAGATAAATACACAGATAAAACTAGATGCGAATTACTGGAGTATATAGATTGGCTTAAAGACAAAAGAAAGTCAAAAGGAGAGTTTCAATATTCTGGAGAAGAGTATGAAACAGATTCACAAATGGAATTTGGCGTTCTAGGATATTCTTTACAGATGTGTTTGCCGATTACGATACAGGAATAGCAGATGAGATAGTAAATTTTGCCTCTATGATTGTAAAGTGTTAAGGCACACAAAAACACGTAAAGGGAAAACCCATGGCTTTTGTAAAGGCTATGACTAGAAAAGGAGTTCAAGAATGGGTTATCTTCGATGGTGACTTCTCCAAATTAGAAAAAGGAAATGTGTATATAGTCAGATTGAATGGAACAATCATACAAGACTTTGTACAAGCTCCACCGCATATTCTGTTTAAAATTTTTTATCTATGCTATGTCCGAGGGCGTATATTCTACACGTGCTATCCAAAAACAATGTGAAGAAAATATACATTACATGTGGCTTTTACAAGGATATCCTGCACCAAGTCACATGACATTTCAGCGCTTTTTTGCTCGTTGTTCCTTAGAGGTGATTACGAATTTGTTTACACAACTAATGGAAGCCATTGCAAGAAGAGATACCCTTACTTTTAACGAAGTATTTATTGATGGAACCAAGATAGAGGCGAATGCTAATAAATACACATTTGTATGGAAGAAAGCGATTCAAAAAAGATTAGCTACATTACCGTCTAAGCTAATTGCCCTACAGCAAGATGTAACTACTGAGTTAGGGATTGATGCATCCCAGATGAATGATGAATTATTGTGCCATATATTAGCGAAAGAAATTGAATTACAACAAATTAATTTTGTATTTGGTAAGGGCAAGCATAAGACTGTACTACAACGGTTATATGAAAGAGCAGAAGCTTTAGTAGACAAACGTAAGGAATACGAAGCACATTTAGCCATTATGGGCGAGCGAAAGATAGTTACTCTAAAACAGATCCTGATGCTACTTTCATGCATATGAAAGAAGACCATATGCGAAATGGTCAACTAAAACCAGGCTACAACGTTCAAATAGCTGTTCATTCCGAATATATTATGGGTGTGGGTATATTCCCTAATCCTAACGATACTAATACATTAATTCCATTTTTGAATCATTTAGAAAGTTTGCATACTTCTAAATTTAAATATATAGTAGCGGATGCAGGATATGACAGCTACGAAAATCTATTATGGTTAGAGGAAAGAGGATACCTGTCTTGTATTAAACTCGAAGGACTACGAACGATCTAAACAACGCAAGTGGAAAACAGATATTAGTAAAGCTCGTAATATGGAATACCTGTCCGAAGAAGATGCTTTTATTTGAGCTAAAGGTCGAAAGTTGCACTATTCTCACCGTCGCAAGAGTAAAAAGTAAAACTGGATTTACTTGGGAAAGTAAGGGTATACGTATGTGAAAAGGGTACTTTCAATCGCATACCCTTTTTCATATTATGATTCTTCTGCTAATTTTGTATAAACGAAAGCTTTTATAGTTCCTGAATTTTTGGGTCTAGGATATAGTTAGCTACATCTATTGGATACATTTATAGCTAAATCGCTTCCGTATAATATATATTCTGGTGTTGCTCCGAGTGCTTTTTGCTAATTTTTGTGCAGTTGGCATTCTCATGTCTTTAGTAATGCCTTTCTCTATACGAGATATAACTGTTAAACTAACACCACCCAGTCTATCTGATAATTCTTGTTGAGTTAATCCTTCTTTATTCTTAGTCGTTTGACTCTTTCTCCTATTGTTTCCATAAGAATACTCCTTTCTTAATAACATTATATCATGTACAAGTTAAATTATCAACGAATTAAGACAATATAATGTACTGTAATTTACTGCATTTTATACTGCAATACTAATCGTTTTTCTTGTGTTTTTGATTGGATTTGTGTGGTTTATTTGGTGTTCACCAATAGGGTAATGAGCCTAGAAAATGGCTTAGTTCGTGCTTTCTTCAAAGTTAATGTATTCTTTTGTGCTATAATAAAAACTGTAAGAGTCATCCACGTGTTGTTGGGCTTATCTCTTCCTATTATGGGAGGAGGTGGTACTATGAAAAAGTTTAGAAAATTTGATCTATTGATTTTAATTCTAAAGTTACTAGTACATCTCATTGATTGGTTTAAATAAATTAATTAATGAAAAAGCCTAGCGTAAAGAGGTCTTGACCACCTCACACGTTAGGCCATTTCTTATTTGTAATTCCTAGAGATGAGCCTAACGCTAGCTGCACGTTGATGGCTCTTCTTTTATTGTCTTAATTATAGCACAGTTAGTAGGTGTATTACAAATCGTCTCTTGCGATGCTATGCAGTCTTGTGACGGTATCCTTTGCAAACTTGCGCTTTGCTTAGTTTGCTATTCGGTGTGATATGAAATGAATCAAAGAACTGGTCTCTCTTTTTGAGAGAGTGGGTTCTTTTTCTTTTTACGAGAAGGGTCAATCTATGGTATGATATAAGGTACAGATAATACATAACAGATTCCTACATAGATAATAGGAGGTACCTACTTTGAGTAGTATTTTTGATATTATTGGACCGGTGATGATTGGTCCTTCTAGTTCACATACGGCAGGGGCTGCGCGGTTGGGAAAGATGGCGCTGTCTATGTTTCATGAACGCCCTGACAGTGTGACGATGACATTATATGGTTCCTTTGCGAAAAACCTATCGTGGTCATGGCACAAATCGTGCCTTGGTGGCAGGGTTGCTGGGTATGGATGCAGATGATGCGCGCATCCGTAACTCCTTGGAAATTGCACAGCAAGAGAACTTTCAATATACTTTCATCGAGTCCGAAGTGGATGCAGGTCATCCGAACACGGTGCGTTTCAATATGTATGGTAAAGATGGCAAGCATATGTCTGTGACTGGGTCCTCTCTCGGTGGTGGCAGAGTGGCGGTGACCAATATTGATGGCATCGATGTAGACATCACGGGGGAAGAGCATCAAATCATTGCGTTCCACACGGATCAACCGGGCGTGATTGCAGGGGTGACCCATATTTTAGGCTAGCGGGCATCAACATTTCTAGTATGCGCGTGTTCCGTAAACGAAAAGGGTCAGAAGCGGTGATGCTCATTTCTACGGACTCCGATGTAGACGAAGTGGCATTACAACAGATTAAGGAAGTGCCGGGCATTTCCTCGGTGATGTATTTTGAACCATTGGAATAGAGGAGATTATGAGTTATTTATACGATACTATCGAAGATATTGTGCGCCTGGCAGACCGTGAAAGTATTTCCTTTTCCGAAGTGGTCTTGCGGGCAGAAATAGAAGGTACGGACGCAACGAAAGAGGAAGTGCTCGATGAAATACGTCGTCGTATTCAGATTTTCAAAGAGTCTGTTCACGATGGTATAGAAGATACAAGAAAAAGTAAAAGTGGCATGTCTGGCGGACAAGCCAAACAATTAGATGAGCGAAAACCAGTGTTTTTGAGTGACCTCACGTACCGAGCCTTGCGCTATGCTATATCCGTGAATGAAGCCAATGCGAAGATGTTCCGCATTGTGGCATGTCCTACGGCGGGAGCCTGTGGTATTTTACCAGGTGTCATGCAAGCAGTGGGGGAAGTGTACAACTGCGATGACACAGCCTACATCAATGGATTTTTAGCAGTCGCCGGAGTTGGTAATGTGGTGACGAAACCAAGCCTGTGTGGCAGGTGCTGTGGGCGGTTGCCAAGCCGAAGTAGGTACGGCGTGTAGCTATAGGCGGCCGCTTGTGCGGTGGCTATGATGGGTGGCACGACAGAAGAAATTGTGACGGCTATGACCTTGTGTATGAAGAATGTACTCGGCTTGGTCTGCGACCCCGTGGCAGGCCTTGTAGAAGTGCCGTGCGTGAAGCGGAATGGCATCTATGCAGTCACGCTTTAGTCGCCGCAGAAATGGCTATGGCAGGGTTACGCAGTCGTATTCCAGCAGACGAAGTGATCGGCGCCATGGATTCCATAGGACGAGCCTTGCCAGAAGCGCTACGGGAAACGAGTGAAGGAGTACTTTGCGAGAACGAAAAACAGGAATGGAGATTACAAACCGCTTGGCACATCAGAAATAGAGAGGAATTAGGATGGAAATAGAAGCATACAAAGAAACCTCCACCTACCAAGGAGCAGTGCGCATTTTGCAGACCTTGCAAGCGGCGCACCATGAGGCATATATTGTGGGCGGTGCTGTGCGAGATATCCAGATGGGGCGTATCCCCCATGATTACGATATTGTCACCTCGGCTATGCCAGAGGTGGTCATCGATGTACTGCGGACAACGGGCTTTACTACAACCAACGTAGTGGCGCCTCTTTCGGCGTCGTAGTGGTATCTTGCGGGGATCATGCCTACGAGGTAGCGACCTATCGCAGTGAACAGTATGGTGATGACAGTCATCGTCCTGTGGCGGTGCAGTATCCGTCTACCTTTTTAGAGGATGTGCATCGGCGGGACTTTACCATCAATGGTCTTGCTTTGTCTGAAAGTGGTAAAATTCGGGATGAAGTAGGTGGGCTACAAGATATTGCATCACGCCGGTTATGCACCATCGGGTCTAGCCAAGAGCGCTTTCAAGAAGATGCGTTGCGCATGTTTCAGTTATGCCGATTTGCAGGACAATTGGGATTTACCATTGACCCGAACACATGGGCAGGCATTGAGCCGAACTTGTATCGAGTGGAAGGCTTATCCCTAGAACGAGTGCGGACGGAAATCGAAAAAATGTTGCTTAGCGACCATGTGGACCTCGCCTTGGATGCGTTGGTGCGCAGTCATTTAAACGATCAATATTGCCAACAAACCAGCGAGGGCCAGTCTCGACGGATTGCGATTTTACCAGAGTTAACACATTTAGTGGACTTACCGCAAGCCCCAGAACATCATATCCATGATGGGTGGCGCCATACCTTGGCGGTGGTGAAAGCAGTACCACAAAACTTAGTATTGCGCTGGGCTGCTTTGCTCCACGATGTGGGAAAAAGGTGTGGAAGGCGTCCGAGGCTTTCACAATGGGCGCATTACGGATCGCAACCACGATACGGTAGGCGCCAAGATGACGAGAGATATATTGACTCGTTTGGGCTATGCCAAAGAGTTTGTGAACTTAGTGACATGGCTCGTAGAACGTCATATGCGCTTTCACTTTTACGTGGCCAATGCATCGGCAGATCTGCGAAAATGGATGCAGAAAGAATCGCGGGACGGCGTGTTTCGAGAAACGAAGGATCTAGTGGAGGCCATGCAGTATTTGAAAGACCTAGGGGTGGCAGATGTCATCGGTGGTGGCACGAAAGAACCTTCCCCATCGGAGCCTATGGACAGCGGATGGTGGCATTGGCAACAGCGATGCCGGTGCACACGAAAGATTTACACTACGATAAAGGGCTGCCAGCCTTGGTAACACCCTATGTGAAAGAGGTTATGCAAACCTTGCTAGAGCGGGTCCAAACGGGGGCTATAGAGAATACGCCAGAGGCTCTGCAGGAGGCAGGATTGGCGAAGTATCGAAGATTGAAAGGAAAGGAGTAGTACCATGAACATGCAGCAAGAGCACGAAAACGGCTATTTGGCAATGCTAGGACGTGGTTGCTTCTTACCTTGGCAACAGCCTTACTCTTGGTGATTCGCTATACGGCGGTACAAATTATATTTCATAGTGACTATCAGAACAATTTTTCCAATCAATTTGTAAAGAATCGGATTCTCCAATCGCCGAGGGGACCATTTATGACCGCAACGGAAATCCGTTGGCTCTGAGCGTGACGGTAAACTCAGTGGTGGCAGACCCCTGCGATGTTGCGCAAAAGATGGCGATAAGTCACCAGAAGAAGTAGCGGACTTATTGGCGCCGTATCTGCGCATTTCCAGAGAGGAAATCCTCAACAGATTGCAGGAAGATACCGGTTTTATCTGGCTCGATCGTTTTGTTGGACGTGCCGAACTCCAATGCGGTAGAAGCGTTGAAGAAAAAAAGAAGATATGACCTACATTCGATTGGAAAGAAAGCCGTCGCTATTATCCTAACAATACCCTGTTGGCACAAGTCCTTGGGCTTTGTTGGTTTCAATGAAGATGGACAAGCCGATGCAGAGGAAAAAGCGGGCTTAGAATCTGCCTTAGATGATTTGATTCGCAGTAACAAGGTGAAACTCAGTGTTCATAACGACACAGCGGGACGCCCTGTCTTTGAATCGGTACAAACGAAGTTTTTACCGATCAAAGAAAAGTCTGTGTATTTAACCATCGATACGACGGTCCAATTCATAGCGGAACGGGCTTTAGATAAAGCGATGGCAGAAACCAAAGCACGCAGTGCAGCGCTGATTATTATGGATCCGAAAACAGGGGAAATCCTGGCGATGGCCAATAAAAATCGAGGCATGGCATCGGATGTGAATAAACTAAAATTTGAAGACTATCGGAATAATGCGGTGGTAAGCATTTATGAACCAGGGTCTACTTTCAAACCGATTATTGCCGCCTCCGCTCTGGCAGCTGGAAAAATGGCAACTAGATACAGTGTACAATGATACGGGTACCATTCTGATCGATGGGCATATGATAAAAAACTGGGACGGTAAAGGTAGGGGTAAGGTTCGCTTACTGGATATTCTAAAATATTCCCATCAACACAGGTATGGTGTACTCGGGTACGACCACAGGTGGAGATATTTTTTGACGGATTATGTCAAAACGATTTTGGCTTTGGTAAAGCGACAGGATTGAACTACCTGCTGAGGGGGATGGCATCCTCTTTGATCCAAAGACAATGAGTAAATTAGATACGGCGACTATGTCCATCGGACAAGGGAGTGCGGTAACACCATTGCAAATGGTACAAGCCTTTCGGCGCCCTAGCGAAATGGCGGTAAAATGATGAAACCTCATATTATCAAATCCATTATAGAAATCCGGATGGTTCTATCTTTAAAGAAGCAAGGATGTGGAGCAAGGCCAACCATTCCCTGAAAGTATTGCAAAACAGATTACAGATATTTTGAGAAAGAAGTCTCCGAAGGGTGGCGGACATAAAGCGTATGTAGAAGGGCTATCAATTTGCTGGTAAAACAGGGACGGCACAAAAATTAGATGCTGAACATGGTGGTTATTTGAATGGTCGCTATATTGCCTCCTTTCATCGGGTATGGACCTGTAGAAGATGCTCACTTTGTGGCATTAGTCGTGATTGATGACCCGCAAGGCACATACTATGGTAGTCAAATTGCAGCGCCAGTATTCCAAGATGTGATGTCACAATTAGTGCGGTACTATAAGCTTTCACCAACACGGAGCAAGCATAGCGACAAAGATGCAGCGAAAGCAACTGCAAAGGTATTAACGGTACAGCGGAATCAAGATGGGTCGATTATTGTGCCGAATTTTACAGGCCATGCCTATGGAGAAGTGCGCGATTGGGTGCATGAAGCGGGCTTGACCTTCAAGCCGAACGGCAGTGGTTACGCGATTTCACAGGATGAGCCAGTAGGCAGTACCTTGGAACAAGGAGAATCGGTGACAGTATATTTCAGCCGATAACAAAGGGAATCGGTGATGGTATATGTTAGCCGATAACAATGATCACTGATCGGGGAATGTTGGTGTATCCCTCAGTGACGTGTAGAACAGATGTGTAGTAACTAACTCGGAATGTGAGGATAGGATGATAGAATTATTAGGTAAAACCGGTGGCACAAGCTCGCAAAGCTGTGCTACTGAGATATATGCAAGCCTTGGTGGACCAAGGTGTGACGATTACATTGGGGATTTTGCTAGTCGGTGACGATAGCTGCTGCTAAAATGTATGCTACGTTTATGGAAAAAGTGGCAAAAGGGCGAACTTCGGCATAGAATTAGTGGAATTGCCAGCGACGGCTACCCAAGAAGAGGTAGAAGCAGTGATTCAGCAGATTTAATGGAGATGAACGTATCTACGGTGTGTTGCCGTTGATGCCGATGCCGAAAACATATCGACAGCGAAGCGGTGATTGGCGTCTTGGATCCCGCGAAGGACATTGATGGATTGACGACGTACAACATTGGCTTGGTAAGTTCTGGCAAGGGAGGCTATGTGCCGTGTACGCCAAAAGCGTGCATGGCGATTATCGACCATTATGGCATTGAGCTGGCAGGTAAAAAAGTAGTTGTCCTAGGCCGTAGCCAAGTGGTGGGCAAACCAGTGGCGCTATTGGCGCTAGAACGGAATGCGACAGTGACGATCTGCCACTCTAGAACGCAAAACTTAGAAGGTGAATTGGCGCAAGCCGATGTGGTCATAGCTGCCGTGGGCAAAAGCGCACATGGTGCATGGGTCTATGTTGAAAGAGGGCTGCGTTGTTATCGACGTAGGCATTAACGACCTAGAGGGACAGACCGTGGGCGATGTGGACTTCGCCTCTGCCAGTGCAGTGGCATCTGCCATCACGCCTGTGCCAGGTGGCGTAGGCTCTGTGACGACTACTATGATGTTAGAAGGATTATACGAGGCTTATCATGCACGAAATGGCCATCGCTGAGGGAATTGTGGATGTGGCGCTAGACACGCTGAAAGCAAATGAAGGGACCATCATCCATGCCATACAGGTACAGATCGGAGCTTTATCTGGGGTTGAACCAGAGGCATTGCACTTTTTGCTTTGATGCGGTGACTCGAGGTACACCGGCAGAGGGAGCCACATTAGAGATTGAAACGATCCCTATGAAAGGGCGTTGTTTAGAGTGCCATCAGACATTTTCAATGGAACAGTATCGCCATGTATGTCCCCACTGTGAAAGCTTTGCGGTGGAAGAACTGCAAGGTACGTGAACTGCGGGTGGCATCTATCGATATGGATTAAAGGAGTACCATGGAAGTACAAGTAATGACAAATGTATTGGCTAAAAATGATGCCATTGCAGAAACACTACAACAACAATTTAAAGAGAAACGCATTTTGGTGATGAACTTATTAGGATCTCCAGGGGCGGGGAAAACATCTTTGTTAGAGGCGACCTTACAAACCTTGTCCAAGGACTATCGCATTGCTGTCATCGAAGGCGATTTATTTACCGATAAAGATGCGGAGCGCATTCATGCCACAGGGGTGCCCGTGATTCAAATCAACACCGTCGGCGGTTGCCATTTAGATGCGAATATGATTCGTGAGGCCATAGGTGAGCTAGATTTGGATGCGTTGGATCTCATCATTATTGAAAATGTGGGTAACTTAGTATGTCCCGCAGAATTTTTCATCGGCGAAGATATGAAAGTGACGGTCCTTTCCATTACAGAAGGGGAAGATAAACCACTGAAATATCCGTTGATTTTCAAAGAATCTGCTGCGGTTCTATTAAATAAAAGTGGATTTATTGCCCTATGTGCCGTTCAAAATGGATGAAGCCATTCAGATATTAACTCCCTACAACCGGGAGTGCCTATCTTTCAGTGAGTTGTACATAGGAGGAAGGGCTTTCACGTGGATCGCATGGGTGAAAGAACGATTAGAGGAGCGACGTTGCCATGAACAATAAATGGAAATATACCTTGGCGACCATGGCAGTACTAGGAATGGTGGGATGCAGACACAGGTCGTGCTGGGTCATGATGCTCGCGAATCTTGTAAATAAGAGCAGGGACCTATTTCTGAACAAGATGCTAATGATAATGCTGTGCACAAAAAGGCTGAGTCCATTGCTTCTGAACAAGATACTGCTGAAAAACAGAAGGCGAGTTCTGAGGCGAAGCAAGACGCCATATCGGATGTGGTGCAAGGAAAAACCGTAATAGAAACGAAACACAATAGCACCGCTGTGCAACGGAAGGTGACCGTAGGGACGGTGACCCTTGATTTGACACCAGAACAGGTGGCAGAAGAGTTAGCACTGCGCAAGTTCTTGCGTGAGAAAGAAAAGCGTCCTTTGTGGAAGAAGAGGAAGAAAATTTAGACAATGTGGGAACTACGTTCACAGCGAAACGGGATTCCACCGATTGTAATTACAGATACTTTTGTAAAAGCACTCGAAGCGGAAGCGAAAGCCCGCATGGATGCGAAAACAACGTGAACCGTGGGCGTTCCCAGACGTGGATGTGCTGAAAGAAAAACTAGAGGCCATTAGTAAGAAGAAGTCGGTCAGAGGCAACGGTAAAGATGGTGTTGGATTAGATACAGATGTAGATGGCGATGCGAAAGATGAGGGGTAGAGGCAGACTATGCTGAGGGTGTTGAGGATACTGAGAGCCCAGAGGTGGCAGGGGAATGCTGATGGCGTAGGGCGATGCCTCAGGTGTAGGCGATACACATGATAAGGATGAAAAAGGGTTCCAAAAGAATCTGGAGAGAATAAGAGGTCTAGTGGAATCATCTTCAGTAAAGATGAGACTAAAACAACCAAAGATATAAAAAGATAAAAAAGATAAGAAAAAAGACTCTGCGCCGAAATATCCTATCGACCTACTATGGACAGATAAGGAGAATATCTTCTTGCATGAGGACGTACATGTAGGTGCCACACGTGGAGAAGTGCTCTTTGCATGGGAGTGCTCCGCGAGCTATGTGGCGTGATAATGGAGATGGTTCTTTGTTGTGGCTATATCAAGGAACATTTGATAAAGAAAAAAACTATAACAAAAACGAAAAATCTGCTATGCATTTAGAGGAGTTTTCCACAGTCAGTGAAGAATACATATAGTAGTGACTCTTTAGCAGGTTCTAACAGTTCTGTGGGTTATGTGTGGCTTTCATTGAAAGATGGAAAAGTGACACATTTGGGAATGATTACGGGTCTAGACTGGCACTCGTTTTTGCTATACCAGCCACTACATTAGAAACGTTTAAGCCAAATACAATGACAGAATCAGATTTCTCTTTGATGGGTTACCAATTAGGTAAGACTTTTCACCAATGATCCCTAATCGATCTTGGGAAGAAAGAGGGCAAGCTGTACGGTCAGGAATTTTTAGGCTATAAGGATGTAGTTATCGCATATAACAAAGGAACACGAAAATCACTCGTGTCACGATCAACTCATCGCTTGGTACGACGAAACGTGGCATTTCACTAGGAGATTCTAAATACTTACTGCTCTATCTCTACGGAGTGCCAGATTTTTGAAGAACCTGCTAATTATCATGATAGTACGAAGGGGGTAGTCTATGGATATCGCCATCCAGTGCTAGAACATACGTATTTGTTGTTTACATTAGATGATAAATTCGTTAGAGAAATATTACTGTCCAATCAAAAGAAAAGCGAACTTGTTTCAGTAGCAGAAATAGAGTGGCATTCTTAGCTTGATATTGGGCAAGGGAAGACACGACATATCTCCTACGCAAACTGATACAGTGGTTAGGTTTGCTCCGGAACATCGTCGTGCCTCTTCTTGCGTTTGCAAATGTGAGTAAAAGAACGCCACCCTATTACTAACCAAAAATGGCGTTCTACGGTGGGGAAACATGTTGTTCGTTTTTCTGCGTCTAGGAGTGTAATCGCCACGCTATTTTTATCCCAAATGGCGTTCTAAGGAGGAAGGCGTGTAACGGTATTCTTATATTTATGTGATTTGGTCAGTAGAGAAAGCCACAAAGGCGCTACACAAAACTTCGTCGCTTGGAGAAGGGAAGACCGCAATACGCCCCCTCATAAACGGTATTTCATGATGTTACATCTATATAATACTCCCAAATAAGATATTTGACGGGGGTTCTTTCAGACAATGTATAATATGGATTATATAATCATATGAAGCGGGTATGATTAATAGGGTTATGATAAGAGAGGTATTACATGAATAGAATGTCTAAGTTGGCAGTGTTGGCAGTGAGTGCTGACTGCAAAGTTGGGTAAGTGTGAATCGCGACAGGGAGCAGGTTCGTATGAGGGCTGGTGATGGTGCTAGTGCATCAGGGTCAAAATGCGGTAGCTGTTGGTCATGAATCGAAAGCGGTAGGAGATACTGCCGTTGCTATTGGTAATGGAGCTACGTCCAATATACTGAATGGAATAGCTATTGGTAAGGGTGCTGGTAATAATGCTAATGATAAAGTTGGTAGTGGTACTAGTGCAGGCAGTATATTTATTGGTATGCAAGCAGGGCCAAAAATACGACAGGTAATATCAATGCTTTTTATAGGCAGTGGAGCAGGTTCAAATACAACTGGATCAAATAACATTGCCTTTGGTAATGGTGCGGGAACATCTGTAACAGGTGAGCATACTATTTCCATAGGCTTTAATGCATCTAAATCTTTGAGTGGACTTAATAATATTTCTATTGGTCAAAGTGCAGGAATGTTTATAAAGGGCACGAGTAATATAACTATAGGTTCAAATGCAAATAGTTTTTAAGAAAGAAAACAGCTATAAACTATGGTGTGGCTTTGGGTACAGAGAGTGAGACCCTTGGCGATAGAACGGTAGCATTGGGCGCAGCAGCAAAAGCAAAGTCAATTGGTGCCACTGCTGTAGGTATGGCGGCAGAATCAAATAATGGGTTTTGCTACAGCTCTTGGTTATCATGCTGTAGCAGATGGTGGACATTCTATTGCGATGGCTTAAACTCTCATGCTGTAGGCGCGTACTCCGTAGCCCATGGTTCCTGGGCTGAAAGTAATGGTAAATTTGGGACAGCCGTTGGATATGATGCACACGCTAATGGTGAGAGAAGTGTTGCCTTAGGAAAAACTGCAATTGCAGAAGCAAATGATTCGATTGCATTAGGGGCTAATGCTACAAGTGATCGCAATGCTGAGGTGATTGGCTATGACCCATCTGAAACTGCTGTTGTAAAAGGTGCTGATGATGCATTACAATTGGGTGCAGATTTACAAGCGCAATTTGATACAAAGGATGCAGAATATAAAGCATTACAAAAAGAAGCTGAAGCGATTCAAACAGAACGTAATACGCTATTAGAAAAACAAAAAGAACTGACAGCAGCGAATAATACGACAGAATTAGAAACTGTTAGAGGGCAATTAGCAGATAATAAAAACTCGTTTAGATGCGAAAAATAAAGAGGTGTCTGATAAAGAGATAGAAATCAATAAACTCGTAGGTACTACTGGAAAGCAAGAAAAGGTGCGGTATCTGTTGGTAACTCTACTACTGGAGAAACTCGCCAAATTATCAATGTGGCGACAGGTACGGAAGATACAGATGTGGTCAATGGGCACAATTGAAAGCTGTGTCGAATGGCGGCTTTTACAGTATCCACAAATTCTTACGATACTACGGATGAAACAACAAAAAGCGAATACAAAAACCACGCTTATTAAAAACTAAAATTGGTGGTATTCTACCAATCGAAGGTAAAAGCAAGTACAGTGTATGGAACTGACGCGAGACCGGTTGCGAACTATTCTTCCGATAACTTGATTACCTATGCAGATGCGGGCACCGTACGTATTGGTATGCTGAAATCTCCGACTTTCACAAAGCGTGTCTATTGGCGATACGAAACCAGTGACTTTGGCAAACGATAATGGTAAACTTACCAGCGCTGGTAGCGAAGTTGTGACAAAAATAATATTACTAATATTTTTAATGAATTATATTCATTTTTCTGATGGGCTTTACAACTGAAAGTAAAGATGGTAAAACCATTGTTAAGTTAGATAAAGAAGCTGAAAAATGATGCGGATTTCAAAGGACCAAAAAGGCAATCCAGGAGAAAAAGGTGCTGACGGAAAATCTGCCCTAGATGTATGGAAATCAATCCCAGGTAACGAAAATAAAACAGCTGAAGATTTTGCCAAAGCTATCAAAGGTGACAACGGTACCAACGGCACTAATGGCAAGTCTGCTTACGACCTTTGGAAAAGAGCAACCAGGTAATGAAGGTAAATCTGAAAAAGATTTTTGTGAACTACATGAAAGGTGCAAGTTTACCAGACTTTATTTCTATCGTCGATCCTAACGGTAATGCTACACCAGGCGGGACGAATGCGGGCACGGGAACAACACCAGGCGGTTCTAATGCCGGTATAGGTACAACACCGGGTGGAACAAATCCTGGTACAGGCTCAAATCCAGGTGGTACAAATGCTGGTGCTGGTTCTAATCTAGTGCAGGCTCTCGCGGTACAAATACCCATGCTAATGCTACGATTACAATTTCCAATGGCACAGATGCGTCCAATCCTGCGCCGACGATTGCTTTCAAAACGGATGACAAAGGCAACGGTACAGGTACGATTACAGGTATGAAAACGGCAGATGGTAAGGACAAAACGGCTGCTGTGAATGTGGACTATGTAACGAAAGTGGTGGAAACGTCTGCGAAGTCCATGGATAAGGCGTTGCACACGTTAAGCAATACGATTGGTGATGTGCGTGATGAAAGTCGCTCTGGCAATGCTATGAATGCGGCACTTTCAGCGTTGAAACCATTGGATTACAAAGAACATGAACGCACACAAGTGATGGCTGGCGTTGGTCACTATGAGGATAAAACGGGTTTTGCCTTGGGCGTGGCGCATTTTACAAATGAAAGAACTATGTTCAATGCTGGCGTAGCGCTTTCTGGTGATAAGTATATGTACAATGCAGGGGCTACTTTCAGATTTGGATCCAGTAATGACGAAGTTCAAAAGGTGCCTAAATCTGAATTAGAGATGCTTCGTGCAGAATTAGAACGTGAAAAAGCGCGAAATGCCGAACAAGAGGCGACTATTGAAATGTTGAAACAACTTGTTTTTGGCTAGGAAATAGGTGCGTCTCTGATTCCGCTGTGTAGCCTGTGGCGTTCGTAACTGAATTAGATAAAGGGGAAGAGCATGATATTCCTACGCAAACTGATACAGTGGTTAGGTTTGCTCCGGAACATGTCGTGCTCTTCTTCATATTTGCAAATGCGAGTTAAAATGCCACCCTATTACTAACTAAAAATGGCGTTCTGAGGGGAAGTGCAAAAATTTTCTAAAAAGTTAAAAAAATTTTAAATAAAACTATTGCATTATAAATAGAGGTATGTTATTATATACAAGTAGTCAGGAACACTACTACAAAGCAGAAAAAAAGTTATTGACAAACTACATAAGAACATATATAATGATATATGTAAATGTGCTGGCGTAGCTCAATCGGTAGAGCGACTGACTTGTAATCAGCAGGTTGTGGGTTCAATTCTATCGCCAGCTCCATTTTTGGAGGGATTCCCGAGCGGCCAAAGGAGCAGACTGTAAATCTGCCGTCTTCGACTTCGAAGGTCTCGAATCCTTCTCCTCCACCATTTTCATCGCGGGGTGGAGCAGTTGGTAGCTCGTCGGGCTCATAACCCGAAGGTCGCAGGTTCAAGTCCTGTCCCCGCAACCATGTTAACTCGTTAGTGATTGAATAGTGCTGGTGTAGCTCAGTCGGCAGAGCGTATCCTTAGTAAGGATAAGGTCACCGGTTCAATCCCGGTCACTAGCTCCATATACTTGGCGGCATAGCTCAGTTGGCTAGAGCAATCGGTTCATACCCGTGTGTCCGCGGTTCAAATCCGTGCTGCCACCAATAACCTCACTTTAGGGTGGGGATTTTTATACCTGAAATATAGTTCATAAAGATGGAGATACTCTTATATGAGTATCCTTTTTTATATAAATCTATATGTCTGTGAACAGTATATCGTTTAAATTACGCTTTGCATAAATAAGTCGGCGGACTTCATAGTATCACCGATAACCACATAAAAAATAGAGAAGTTTCGCACATTGATTCTGTAGTACGGGTATTCTCTTGTTTTTGATGACTGAAAGGGCGCAAAGGAAAGAGGTGCTACTAACCTGATTGCAGCTTCTATATCATCTAACAGTTGATAGTAGACACTTGGATTTTTGCAGGTATTGGTGATATAGGATGTAACTTCTATTAAATCTTTTTTAAAGATGGGGAGGAAAGTGAGCTTATAAGTTGGATTGTTCATCGATATAGCTCCTTGCGGCATTAAATACTTCAGCTTTAGAAAGTCGCGTAGTTGAACTTTTAGCTAATGTATCTGCTTCGTCAAGTTTTTCTTCTACATCCATAGTCAGTGTGGAATACTGCTCGATGCTCATTAGCACCATGGTACCATATCCATTTTTGTGAGAAACTACAGGTGAGTTTGAGTTGATCACAGTTTCTTTCAATTTCAGGAAATTTATTTCGCAAGTCAGAGACTGGGCGAATATGAATCATAGTAAACACCTCCTTATTATCATAATTATATCTTTATTTTTATCAGAGTATTATAAAAAGATAAACTAGTGTATTAAGATTTATTTTTGCTCTTGGTTAGATAAGCATTGAAATCCATAGATTGACTTTTGTATAATAAGAGTATAGAAAACAATAGTTTAATATCAATACTCAACCTACTACGTGTGATAAGACACACTACACATTATATAATTTTAATATTAATATGGATACACGTATATCTCACATAAAAGTGAAAGCACTTGTATAGGAATTTTCCTATATAGGTGCTTTTTCTTTGTGTCTTTCCTTATGAAAAATAACTTGAAAAATAAAATTGTCACACTACTAGAACCGTAGTACTTATATTTTTATTTAAGACTTAGTGTAGCATAATACTTCAATAATTAAGCAAAAACAAGTCAGCACGAATATTAGAAATTACTAAAAACTGTTCATTAGTACACCATAGACATTCATTTTTCTAATTGTATATCAAGTACTACGGTTTATTTTATTTTTATGAAAGGAGATTTTTATGACGAGTAAAGAAAGTGGAGCAGGAACCACAGACACAAACTCCTAATCGAGGAAACCCCTGAGGTAAAGGGAAAGACAAAAAATACTTTAAAAATTTGTCCCGTGAATCCAGAACGATTCTATCCGCCTACTAAAGGGACTGAAAAGGCGACTTGTTATGATGTGTATTTACCAAAAGATGTAGTGTACCTAGAGGATTGCAGAACCCTACACAAATTGCACTAGGAATTAAGATGGAAATTCAAAAAGGCTATGACATTCGTATACATTTACGCAGTAGTGTAGCCCGTGACTATCATTTAATTATGGCAAATTCTGTAGGAATTGTAGACGAAGATTTTAGAGGTGAACTCATGGCTTACGTATACAATCTAGGAAATTACCCTATCTTTTTAAAAGAGCAACAAAAGGGTATTTCAAATTGAATTACACAAGAAAGATAACGTTGATGTAGAATTTGTGTCTGACATCTCCGAGGATACTGGAGCGAGGACATGAAAGTGGTAGTACAGGGAGATAGAAACGATGGCAGACAACAAAAACGATCAGTGATTAAAAGGCTCCGCAATGTGGGCTAGGTATGGGAAAGTGGCGAGTATAACGGACAATTGACTGGATATTCAATTCAAGTGGCACCTGGTGAGAACGAAAAGAAAACGTGTACTTAATTTTACTAACCGAAGTGTGGGAACGTGAAAAAGACGAGGTCTTGAAAGACAAAAACTTTAAATTGAAAGACGGGTACTTATACTTAGGTGGCACTGAACCCGATGAGGATGATGAAGACCAAACACGTTATTTTAAAGCAAAACGTATGCATGAGTACAAGACCGCCTAACAGGCGAGATGGTACCAATTACAGTACCTATCTTTTGATGCATACGGTGAGCCACTTCCAAAAAGGTACCCTAATTGGCAACGGTAGTATTGTTACAATCAACGTATTACCTACCGTATATGCAGTGAAAAAAGATACCTACGGTGTGTCTTTAAAATTAATTGCATTACAAGTCAACAAATTAGTTGAGTATAAAAAAGATGCATCTAGTTTTGGCTTTGAGTAGCAGAACATGAAGAAGATGGAAGTACTCCGTTTGATGAGGTAGAGTTCTAATGAAGTTTAGTAGAACACGTGGTTATTACAAACCGAAAGACAAAACAGTACGTAGTAATTTTGAGTATGACATCAAGTGTAATCTTATAAAAGCTGGTGTGTCTTTTGAGTATGAGACAAAAACGTATACCTTATGTGGTAGAACATGCGTATAAACCCGACTTTATTTTGCCTAATGGTGTTATTAGCAGAGGCTAAAGGACCATTCGAACCATCAGACAGACAAAAAGCATTTATACATCCAGAAACAGCATCCAGAGTTAGACATTCGCTTTTTATTCATGCAAGACCAATGGTTAACAAGTAAACGAAAGCAGAAGTATAGCACGTGGTGCAAGAAACATGGGTTTAAATACCATATTGGTAAAAATGATTCCTAAAGAATGGATAGAGAGACACCATGATTAGAGTTACAATTGATCGTTGTAATTGTCACAACATGACAACAACCGCTTTCAAGAAAGAAGCGAGGGTAAAGGCTATGCAGTGGCACCCTATCACTTTTATGTGGATTGTAACGCAACAGTTGCGACTAAAAGACATTAGCACATTAAATGCAGATGATGAACTAACAATAATGGTAGATTGTGGTAAGACAAAAAAGCTGACATCCAGCCAAAAAAGTAAAATTCATAGATTGCTTGCCACAGTTAAGGCGCGTTTTAAAGGGAACGTACAAAACTATGAAAACTTATTACTATGAAGGAACTGTTACCAAACGTATTAAGGGAATATTACATTAGAAGACAACAAAGACCCACACGATGTGTTAGATAATCTGGCATGGAGAAAAAGATAGTTTTTCAATGACCCCCGAATACGATGGGAAAAATTACAGAAATTGAAATTGACAGTATTGTAGAAATTTGAGGTAACAATATGAATAAATTTGTGTCTTATCATGTAACGATTTAATCGAAAGTAGAAATATGGAAAATAATTAAACAAAACAAATTGTAGAAAATGCATTTACCTTGCCCATCTTGTGGTAGTCATGACGCACTCACGACTTATGCAGATGGGCATTCCTATCATTTTAGCTGTAAAAGCTACGATCATTTCCGAACGAAGACCAAGAAGGAAATGTACCTCCGCCCCTCTTGTGTCTTTTATCAAGGGCATTTACAAGCCCTAAAGGCTAGAGGTATTACCAATTCGACATGTAGTAAGTATGGCTATGTGACAAGGAACCTATCAGGAAAACCTTGTCATATTGCCAATTACTATGATGAATATGCAAATTGAAAGGGCAAAAACTACGTTTTCAAGACAAAACATTCAAGGCTATTGGAGGTACTACAGGTACATTCTATGGACAACAGTTATTTTCTAAAGGTAAACGATTAATCATTACGGGTGAAATTGATTGCCTAACAGTCAGTCAGGATTTCGCAATATAGCATGTGTTGTGTCTATTCCTACAGGTGCTGGAAGTGCTAAGAAGACCTTTGAAAAAGAATCTTGAATGGCTGAATAACTTTGATGAGGTCGTTGTAGCTTTTGATAGTGATAAGGCGGGTATTGAAGCGATAGAAAGTATTCAAGGAATATTGCCAAGTGAAAAACTAAAGGTAGCAAGGCTACAGCACTACAAAGACCCCAACAGTATCTTATGGCTAATGAGGGGGATAAGCTAGTAAATGCTATCGACAATGCCAAGCCGTATAGTCCAAGTAACATTATCAATGGTAGTGAACTATGGGAACTTTTAAAAGAAGAACCCGAAGAAGTCCGAGGATATTCTTTACCATGGCAGATTGATGCAGACACAATGATCAAGGGTATTCGTAAAGGTGAAATAACATTAGTAACGGCAGGTACTGGTATAGGTAAAAGTACATTCGTACGTGAAATACTCTACCATCTAGGAGTGCATCAGCACATGAAAGTAGGTATTATGATGTTAGAGGAGAATACCAGACGAACCGCCAAGGGGATTATTGGTATCCACTTAAATAAACCTATTCATATAAGCCGTGTAGAGGTTAGCGACAGCGAGTATAAACAAGCCTTTGATGAAACTCTAGGTAAAGGGCTGTTTGTCTTATACAATCACTTTGGGTCTTTAGAAACTGATAAGCTATTAAATGCAATGCGATACATGGCAGTTAGTGAAAGATGTGATTTTTTGATTTTAGACCATGTGAGCATAGCCACAAGTGGCATCGAAGCAAAGAACGAAACCAAGATGATTGATGTTTTGATGACAAGACTACGTAGCCTTGTTGAAGAAACAGGTACAGGCATGGTGGCAATTTGTCATAAAACGTACAGAAGACAAAAAAGCCCATGAAGAAGGTGGACACGTATCACTGAACCATTTAAGAGGTAGTCAATCATTGGCACAGTTAAGTGATACGATTATTGCACTTGAGAGAAACCAACAAAGCGAGAAAGACCGTGATGTTATGGGAGTTCGTATACTGAAATGTAGACACACAGGCAATACAGGACTAGGTGGCTTTTTATGTCTTTCAATCGTGAGACAAACAGATTAGAAAAGTTATCAACCACCAATGAAACATATGGATTCGATACCGATAATGATGAAGATAGTGGAGGTGATTTTTGGTGCTTATCTTTGATATTGAAACGGATGGGTTACTAGATACCGTTACAAAAGTACATTGTGGGTGCATCTTTTGATACAACCACGGAAGAATACACTTTATACAGACCACATGAAATTGAGCAGATGGTAGAAGATTATCAAAAGCTGATGCAATATGTGACATAATGTAATCATGTTTGATATTCCAGTATTAGAAAAAGTTATACAACGTTGTGTTTGACCAAGAAAAAGTCATAGATACCTTAGTGTTAGAGGTTAGTATATTCTAATATGAGTGATATTGATGCAGTACTGGTAAAGACAAAAACAAGCTATCAAGCAAGTTATGGGGCAGATCACTCATTAAAGGCTTATGGACAACGTTTAGGAGTTTTGAAAGGTACCTATGCAGAAGATACCGAAGATTGTTGGGCGTGCTTTAATGAAGACATGTTAGCCTATAACAAGCAAGACGTGGTAGTCACAAAGAAACTGTATGAAAATTTGTTGTCTAAAGGGTTTACCGAAGACGCAAGTATACTTGAGCATAAGGCACAGTGGCTTGATGTTTAAGATGGAACAGAACGGCATTTTCCTTTCAACCTTGAAAAAGCCTGCAGAACTAAAAAGGCAGTTTTAGAAACTGAAAGACAAAAAGTAGAGGATGAACTAAAAGCATATGCACCACTGATTCCGAGATAAAGTATTTTGTACCAAAGCAGAGACAACAAAAGTTAGGCTATACCGCAGGTGTACCAATTCAACGATATAAACGAATTCAACCCGACTAGTCGAGCACAGATGAAATATATCTTTGAAGAACATTATAAGTATCAATTCAAGAGTGTATGTACGATACAAAAACAGGACAATTAAAAATTAGATGAAGAAGCACTGAAACATATCGAATCAGATGAAGACACAACCCCAGTAAGGCATATTGCAAGCCTATACAAGGGGGCTTTTTGTTGTCTAAACGCCTAGGGCAATTGTCCGAGGGAAAGCAAGCATGGCTAAAATTAGTAGGTGCTGACGGCAAGATACACGGTAGATGCAATCCTAATGGTACTGTTAGTGGACGTGCATCACATAGTAACCCTAATGTGGCACAAGTACCCAGTGCTAATAGTCCCTATGGAAAAGAGTGTAGAGAACTATTGAAGTACCACAAGGATGGTATCAAGCAGGTATTGATTGTAGTGGGTTAGGAACTTTGGGTGTCTCAGCACATTACCTATATCCATATGATCATGGTGAGTATGCACATGAAATCCTTAATGGAGACATCCATACAAAGAACCAAAAAGAATGCTGGATTAGAAACACGTAGTCAAGCAAAGACATTTATTTATGGATTCCTATGGTGGTGGTGATGCCAAGATAGGGGAAATCGTCAACGGTACTAAAGAAGATGGTAAAAAGACTCAAGGAAAAAATTCCTAAAGAATACACCAGCACTAAAGACCCTACAGAAACAAATAAAAGACAAACTTTCACATTTTAATACAGCAACCAAAAAGGTAGAGATGAAACGTAACTATCTTTATGGATTAGACGGAAGAAAACTCTATGTACGTTCTATGCATAGTGCCTTAAATTTACTGTTACAGTCCGCAGGGGCATTGATTTGTAAGCAGTGGATAGTACGGACTGAGCAACGATTGTTAGAACGTGGCTTTAAACATGGATGGGATGGAGATTTTTGTCTTAATGGCATGGGTGCATAAACAACATTGTGCACGTTAAATTAGGTTAATTCGGTGAAACCCTACTAGGGCAATACCGAGCCAAGCAATTATTCAAGGGGGACATATGCGAGGGAAACCATTAGTATTAGTAAAGACTGAAAGTGGATGCATTGTACCTACTAGCCACAAATTAAATGAAGATGGTTATTTTAGATATACAATAAGAAATGCTAACAATACAGGTAGAGGAAAGCTTGAAATGTATCATAGATATGTATGGGAACAAGTACACGGTAAAATACCTGAGGGCTATGAAATAGACCACAAGTGTAAAAATAGGGCTTGTTGTAATATTGAGCATTTACAAATGTTAGAAGGTACAGAGCATGCAATACAAAGCAATATTGAAAGATATGCTGACCGCATGGCACAAGCCTATGTATATTGGAAGACCACAAACTGTACAGGCACTTATTTAGGAGAAAGATTCAATGTATCTTTTTCTACGGCTTGTAGGTGGATTAGAAATTGGAAAATTGAAGGTGTAGAGACTATCCGAAAGGAGTAGGGCTATAGGTGAGATTCCTATATAACCCGAAAAGCCTAACTTTTATCTAACCTCAAGATAATTGATGATATAGTCCGACACTTCCAGTAATGGGAGAATACAGAAAGGATGAACAACAAATAGCATGTAGAACCAACGAGATAGCAGAAATTGTTGTCTTTGAAGCACAGCAAGCCGTACGAGATGTAGGCGAGCATTATGGATTCAGAATGCAGTTGGATACGGAAGGAAAGATAGGTGAAAATTGGTATGGCACACATTGATGATTTACGTAATCTAGAAGAGATTGTAAAAAGATGGACGATGTTATCCGAGAGGTAATTTATAATGATACAAAAATATGAGACGCTAAAGACACAAACAGCCGAATATGATTTTTTAATGGATATGACAGCACATGTATTTCCATTGTTTAGGCAATGTTGTGTTGGCATACATTTAGCTGATTCTTATAAGGCACAACATGCTTGTTTCTATACAATGGATTACTTATTACATATAGTTATTGAGCTTTTTGGAAGTAACCAAAGAAAAGATGTTAGATGTATATCCAAATTTGACTGAGTTCTTTGTTCTTAGTCAAGAAATGGAAAAATGCTTTAGAGAGAATGTAACTTAACTTTTTGGATAAGGGGGTATAGAAAACAGATGAACGAAGAAACGGTACGTACTAGGGTTATCTTAGGCAATCAAAATAAAAGAAAAATTCCCAATTAGTTATGATTTGATTGAAGAATTATTGATAAAGATAAACGAACTAAAGACAATGCTTTATATAGACGTTGTAAAAGGATTTGATAAATATGATGAGATATTACTCAATCGTTATGTTGCCTTTAAGATGTTACTTAATGCTAAGGTTACTATTCTTGTAATGCTGACATCCTCACTATCTAGCACAGAAGTTATATCAGAAATGTTTTTCGCTACGTGCTACCTTTTTAATTTAGTATTCAACGAGGAGACACAAAGACATGTAGAGTCTTTTAAAGCATGTAAAGATACAAACAAAGCATGGGAACTATTTAATCGGATTGAATATCTAATCAATAACTTTGAAACAGAAATCTTGTTGTCTGATACGGGGGATACCGAGGATGTTTAATACAAAAATTAGAAGAATTAAAAAAATAGTGCCCTTATTGTTAGAAATGCAGTAGAGGGCACCATCATTAACTACTGCGATTATATGAAGACACAATAATTAAACAAGCAATAGCGGTATTCACTATATGTGATGAAATTGTGTCTAATATGCATGATTACTAACAGATTCTGAAGAGTATGGGGATAGAAACCTTGCCTTAGTTTTTAGGTGGGATGTATTACCTACTCCGTAGTATTCATGCAGACGGAATAGGTTACTATGAAGAGGTGTTAGAATGTTGTGGTGACAATGTAGTAACGAAACATTTTGGGGATATGTATTGGTCTTTAAAAACAATCTATATTACAAATAAACATAAATATTTAAGGATACACTATGGACACACCTTGTAAAGACTGTCCGTATAGAGAAGTGGGGTGTCATGATAGGTGTCCCACTTATCTAGCGTTTAGGGCAGAAAAAGACAAAGAATGTGAAGCACGTTTAATGAAGTATAAAACATACTATTACCCAAGTAGTGATAGTACTTGTTTTAAAAATCGGGAACACTTTTAAAAATAAAAGACACAAAAAGGAGAAGGTGAAATATGACCGCATGGCATGAGTATTTGATGGATGTATATTACTTGTAAAAGCCTTAATAGCTGTTACATGCATTCCAGCAGGAATAATCATTACTTGTCTAGGGCTTGATTTCTATGATTTAAAGAAAATTATAGGTGGATTCATTTTAGCCTTTTTAGGGTTAGCAATTCCTTGCTATTACCTACACAGGCAATACTTGTAAAAACTTTTAGAATGGTAAAGGAGCAAATAAGATATGACTACTGAAGACTACGAAAAAAACGTATCAGAGATTTTACAGACAAAGTTTTTTTGTCTTAGAGAATAAGGTCGAAACCTTAACAGATGATGTAGATAATTACCGATTAGAATTAAACATTGCAAATAACAAAGTAGCTTATTTACGTGGCTACATTCATGGGTTTAGTGAAAATGGCTTTGACGAAACTCTTATTTGATGCAGACATGCTGATTTATATCGCATGTGAAAAAGCGGAACATGTAATACATTGGTATGATGACCTCTACACTTTGCATGGCACATTGAATGAAGCAATCATTCACATGACAACCATGTTAGAGATTTGACGGAACTTGTACTTGATCATTGGAATATCGAGGGTGATTATGAGGGGATTATGTGTTTGTCAGACAATGAGCACAACTTCCGTAACCTTATCTATCCAGATTACAAGGCAAACCGAGGAGAAAAAGACGACCTATATTATATGCACCGTTACGGGAATGGGTGGAAGAGAACTATAACACTGTTTGTCTACCGTGGCTTGAAGCCGATGATTGTCTAAAGCTTACAAGCAAACAAAAAGACACAATAGTTATAAGCGGTGACAAAGATTTACGTACAGTACCTAGTCGATTCTATGATTTTTCTAGAAACATCTTTCATGACTATGATATTGAAGAATCAGATAAATTCCACCTTACCCAAACATTAACAGGTGACCCAACAGACAATTACAAAGGGTGTCCTAATATTGGCATAGCACGTGCAGAACGATTTTTAGACAAAGAGGGATACACGTGGGAAAACGTAGTAAATATGTATAAAAAGCAAGGCAGTACAGAAAGTGAAGCAATCACTAATGCACGCCTTGCTTTTTATTTTGCGTAAAAGGCTTTTATGACAAAAAGAATCAACGTGTACGGTTATGGCTACCAAACACAGACAAAAAGAAACTACTTTATTTTAGATTTTAAAAAGCACAACAGGAGGACTTTTAAATTATGGTAAATCGTGAAGATGTATATGTAGATAGTGACCTTGTGCAATACATCGAAGAGCATTTTAGCTTAGACTATCTACTTAATAAGCAAGGCTGGAATAGTGATAAAGTAATCGGGGCTTTGTGTCTTAGAACGGAACTATTAGCACTGTTACATCGTATTAAACAAGAGCAAGACGAAAGGAGGTATAACGTATGAATGACCCAGTAGTATCTCCGAGTCATTACAAATTGAAAGGCTTAGGAGACATTGAAAGTATTGATGTACTTAGGGCTGTTTTGTCTAAGGAAGAATTCAGTGGATTCTGTCATGGAAACGCATTAAAGTATTTAATCCGTGCAGGTAAGAAAGACAACAAAGTACAGGATTTAGAAAAAGCGAAAGTCTATGTACAATGGCTGATTGAAAATGAAAGGAAAGGGGGTGAGGAAGTATGAGTTTTTTAGGAAATATTATTGGTTCGCTACTTGGTGGTCTCTTTAGTGGTGGTAATAGTCGCAAGATAGAGATTCCACAACCAACTGTTAGGGCACAAGACATTGTGCAAAGTACAAAAGCAGATGCACCAGAAGCACCACAAATTGGACAAGACAAACAAAAGAAAGGTCGTAAATCGTTACTAATTGATCGTAACCAAAGTGGATATGATTACAATGCAACGAATTTATAGGGAGTAACAATGGCAACACAACAACAAAGCAATGTGTTAGCAAAGGATGTATTTCAAAAGCTATCACAAGCACGAAAAGCCTATGTAGATAGAGGTATAAAGAATGCTAAAGTTACTATTCCTATGTTATTCCGTGAAGAAACAGACGATGGCAACAAAGCACTAGATGATTTGTATTCAAGCATTGGTGCACGTGGGGTAAATAATCTTACATCAAAACTCATGCTTGCCTTTATTTCCGCCTAATGAAAAATTCTTCCGTTTAGGGTTAACACCAGAGATGAAAGCACGATTAGTAGGACATGAAGACCAAATAGCTGAAGTGGAGCAACAGCTGATGCAGATTGAAGACACAATCATTAGAGCAATCGAAGAAAAATCAAATAAGGATAACCATTCAAGAAGGCATATTGCAGTTATTAGTAACTGGTAATTGCCTTCTTTTTACCGCAAAGAAAACGGAAGTCGGCTATACACCTTACATGATTATGTGGTCGAACGTGATGCAACGGGAAATGTACTCCGTATTGTGACCCGTGACAAACTAACGAAACGATCATTGCCACAGGAATTGTTATCAATGATTGATGAAAGTACCAAAGACGATACCGTGCTTGAAGTCTACACACTCATTGAGAGAATGCAAAGATACTTTTTGTGTCTTTTTCAAGAACTCAACGGGAAACGAGTAGCAGGGGAGTGACCAAACATTCCCAATCAATAAGACACCATATATTCCTATTCGAATGAGCAAACAGGATGGTGAGCATTATGGGCGTTCGTTTGTAGAACAATACTACAGGGTGATTTGAAAGAATTGCAGAACCACGGAAGGCATTGTCTTTCATCATCGGCAGTAATGAGTAAAATCATTTACCTTGTACACCTAACGGACAAACAAGACCAAGAAAGTTACAAAGAAGCAAAAAGCGGTGACTTTGTGGACGGACGGGTCGAGGATGTGCAAGTACTACAGACATAAAAAGTATAACGACTTAGCTATCTCAAAAAACTACATGGATAACATCGAACAACGATTGAGCTTTGTCTTTTTGATTAGTAGTGCAGTGCAACGGAACGCAGAGAGATGACGGCTGAAGAGGTTCGTATGGTAGCCCGTGAGTTAGAAGATACCCTAGGTGGTGTCTATGCGATTCTTACACAAGAATTGCAACTACCGCTGATACGGCAACTCTTAGCAAAACTCATGGTAGCGGTGAGGTAGTACAACTACCAGATGGATTCATTGAGCCAACTATTACCACAGGCATGGAAGCGTTAGGCAGAGGACATGACTTTAATAAGTACAGTACGTTTATGCAAGTTCTAAACATGGTACCGAATGGGGTCGAATTCTTAAAGATACCACAATTAATTACATCGTTGGCAACATCCATTGGAATAGACACACAAGGATTAGTAAAAACGATGGAAGAGATTCAACAGGAACAAGAAGAAGCACAAGCACAGCAGATAGGAATGCAAGCAGTGGAAGGAGGTTTAAACGGTGGAAACAACCAGTAATGAGGGAGTTACAACCAATGAGGTGGTAGTCAATGAGGATACTATCCAACAAGACACACAACAAAGGTGAACAGACCCAACCAAATACAGAAACAACCGAGAGTACACAACCACAAGGTGGTACGACTCAAGAACAATTTACACAGGCACAACAAGCCGATAGTGCTTTAGAAAAAGACCTTACAAGTAAAGGGGTAGATTTTAAAGCATTAGAAAATGAGTACCTACAGAATGGAGCACTGTCCGAGGAGACACAAGCACAGCTTACCAAGGCAGGGGTATCCAAAAGAAATCATCGATAACTACATCCGTAACGTAGAACGTGAGCGAATGCTTTTGTGTCTACGGTACAAAGATTATGTAGGGAATGAGCAGAGTGGAATACCTGTGTGTCTTTTGTTGCAATCACAAGGTGATACAGCAATCAATCTATTTAATGATGCAATTAACACAGGCAACTTAGGTATTATCCAAGCAACTGTAGGACAGTTAAAGACACAAATGGTAAATACCTATGGAACAAATAACCCTACATTTATGAGTGGGGGCAGTGCTACTGGAGCCGTACAAGAAGGCTTTTGCAAGTAGCTATGAAATGCAACAAGCGATGAGTGATAAGCGATACGGAAGAGATAGAGCTTATACACAAATGAGTGGAACAAAAAGTTATTAATTCTAAATTTGATTATTAAAGGAGAAATGAACAATGGCAAACTTAACTAACATTCAACAACCAGGCAAAAATAATGGAACAGGTACACCTCTTGATTCCTTATTGAAAGTATTTAGTGGTGAAGTATTAACGGCATTCAACCGCCAAACATTAGTAATGCCTAACCACATTGTAAAAACTATTGAAAGCGGTAAATCCGCACAATTTCCCAGTAAGTGGTAGTGCAGAAGCACGTTATTTACAAGCAGGGGCAAACCTTGATGATACACGTACAGAAATGAAACACAACGAAGTTAATCCACATTGACGGCTTGCTTGTGTCTGATGTATAATCACAGATATTTATAATGCTATGAGCCACGTAGATTGGAGACAAAGAGTATTCCAAACAATTGGGGAAACATTGGCACAGCATGCAGACTTAGCCGTATTAGCTGAAATGGCAAAACTTGCTAAAGAGCAAGAAACATTACCAGAGCTTAGGCGGTGGTACTGTTATTACAAAAACATTAGGGGCTGGAGCAACAGGTATCACGCAAGCATTAGGTGATGCAGTAATTCAGGGATTAATGGAGAGTACGTGCAAAATTCACTAAGAATTATGTACCAATGGATGAACGATATGTATATATCACCCCAGAAGCTTATAACTCTTTATTAGCAAGCAAAACAGCTATTGATCGTGATTATGGTGCAGTGGCTACAATTGTTGATGGCAACCTTGATAAATTGTTAGGCTTTAAAAGTTATCGAAGTACCAAATATCTCCACAGGTACATCCGCAAATGGCGTTATGCAAGGTGTAGGACATGTATTCCCTACTGACTTAACAAATGTGGCATTTATTGCAGGACATCGTTCTTGTGTGAGCACATTAAAATTAAAAGATTTACAAATCGAACATGGTCGCCGTATGGAATACCAAGCAGACCACATCGTAGCAAAATATGCGATGGGACATGGTGGCTTAAGACCAGAAGCAGTAGCAGTATGTACAATTAAATAGGGACAATTAAGACAACAAATTAAAGGGATAGTAGCAATACTATTTCCCTATTTTTGTCGTTGTCCTATAGATATATTAAAAACTGTCCTATAGAAAGGATATGACACATTATGATTATTACACCAAATGCAAAAACTAGATGCTATCAATGAAATGTTAGCTAGTATGGGTGAAGCACCCGTAGATACTTTAGAAGAAGTAGAAAACGTGGATGTAATGAACTGTATCAGAATATTAGATAGTGTATTACAAGAAGTACAGGAAGAGCAGTGGAGCTTTAACTACTTCCAACAATATACACTAGTACCAGATGAACAAACAGGATACATCTATTGGAACACTAACTTTTTAAGACTAAAAAGGAATAGATGGGAAGATATACCAAGAACGTGGTGGAGTGTTATTCTCACTCACAGACAACACCTCTACATTTACTGAACCTATTACTGTTAGTCTAGTATTGCTAATTCCGTTTGAAGAGTGTCCTACAGCTTTACGTAAATATGTAACAGCAAGGGCAAGTCGTTTATTCAGTAGCCGTTACTTAGGTGATGGACAAGTTACACAACAGCTATATGAACAAGAACAAACAGCACGAGGCTGGGTTCTTTAGTCATGAAATTGACATGACTAGACCAAGCATGGCTAATAATTCTGAAATCAATCAAATCATGAATCGAGGGTAGTTATGAGAGTATCACAGACGATCAAAAAAACATTGTGGCAGGTATAAGTCAACAACCACCTATCCTACGGCATGCAGAGCAATTAGAGAACAAGTAAATGGATATAGTACAGAGGCGGACGGATTGCAAAAAAGACCCCCTACTGTTCTAATTAAAAAGTTAAGCACATTTGCACTAATACAAGACAAACAGCCTAAAATCCATCTAATCAACCGTGATGAACAGGAACAGTACTTTTGTGTCTTTCAATGGGGAAAAGGGTGCAAGTATTCGATTTAAAAAGGTAATAGAATACACCGTAAAGAATGCTACACATCCATATATACAAACAAATAAACCAGTTAGAAAACATACATACGATTACACAAGCTGACTATACGTTTATATGTAACACAGAAAAAGTTACAAGGATGAAGCCATCAACGAAAATTAATAGATATTTAGATGGAGCCTTAATTGTAATTAAACAAGGACAATATGGTAGAACATATAAGATAGAAATTAATGGGAAAGAATTTGCATCTTATACTACGCCAGATGGTGGTAGCCCATCACATACCTTACAAATTGGTACAGATAAAATTACAGAAGAATTAGTAAAAAAACTATAATGTAAATAGAAAACTCTATCAAGAACAGATAGCACACTTCCTAGTTGCATATTTGATACAGAAGTTGTAGATGATAGCTATACGGCTGAGGATGAATCAGAGGTAGATTCTTCTTATACTATTCCTTATCTATACATTAAAAAAACTGTAAATCAGTGATAGAACAGATAAAGACAATAAAGGTAGAAGAAGTTACAAATAAAAAGTACATAACACTCCCTAATACAATTCAAGGATTAAAAGCTACTAATACTAGTGATGATTTATATATAGAATCCCCCAAAGAGTTCTAATAATGAATGGAGATGTGTATTGAACAATATATATAGTACTCTAAAAGATATTAGAAGAGGATGAGAATTGTGTTATATATCCAGCAATGTACACGCAAGAACAAGCAGAAAAAGAATACTTAAAAAGGAATAGCCTTACTATATTAAAAGGTGAAAATTGGTTCTATATTAGTGGTGTAAAAAGATACATCTGTTAAGGCAAGCGATGGATTTAACAATCAAGCAATGAAAGTCATCGTAGGGGAAGTTGCAAAAGTAACCGATTTACCCTCTACTGCACCTGATGGATACATTGAAAAATTCGTGGCGAAGCCAATAAAGACGATGATTATTATCTACGGTATGATGCCAAAGCCCACATATGGAAAGAAACGGTGGCTGGTGGCATAAAGACAACAATTGATGCAAGCACTATGCCACATGCACTAGTAAGAAACAGTGATAACACATTCGAGATAAAAAGAACTGGAATGGGATAAGCGATTAAGTGGGGATGAAGACAGTAACCCTACACCGTCATTCATAGACAAAAAGATTACTGACATCTTTTTCTTCCGTAACCGTTTAGGATTCATTAGTGGTGAAAATGTTTGTCTTAGCCGTAGTGGCGACTACTATAACTTTTTTGTGGATAGTGGCACGGGGATTGTAGATACAGACCCCATCGACCTAGGTGTGTCTAGTACTAGGGTATCTACGTTACATAGTGCAGTACCATTCAATCAAGACCTTATCTTGTTTAGTGACTCCGCACAATTCATATTACATGCAGAGGGTGTCTTGACTCCGAAGAATGCATATCTAGCCCAAGTAACAGCCTTTAGTAATGACACATCAGTACGACCAGAAGTGAGTGGACGTAACATTTACTTTACCTCTAAACGTGCTGAATACACCTCTATCAAAAGAATACTATGCAGTAGCAATCGATAGTACTATCAAAGATGCAAGCGATGTGACAAGTCATGTACCGAGTTACATTGCCAATACTGTATATGATCTAATCAGTAATACCAATGAAAACTTATTGCTTGCCTTGTCTACGGCAGATAAGACAAAAATTTATGTATACAAATACTTGTATGCACAAGACCACAAATTACAAGCGAGTTGGTCGCATTGGCAGTTTACAGGCGAGGTACTGAGGCTTAGGCTTTATCAATTCAAGCCTATACATGCTGATGAAATATGATGACCTTTGTTTGTCTTGAGCGGTTAGACATAACCTTTCATACCAAAGACTTTGACAAGGAACCGTACCGTTTAATGATGGATAGGAAAGAAAATATCACATTACAAGGTACTTATGATAAGGCATTGAGGACGTTTACATGGAATGCAAAGGAACACTTTTGGAATTCGTGGTAATATATCGTTTAAATACTTTTGTTGTCTTATACGATGGACGAGTATTCGAGGGTACAGACAACACAGTAGTATTCCCTTTTGTAGAAGATTTAAATGGACAGAAAGCCTTTTGTAGGGATTGTCTATAATTATGAGGTTAAGCTATCCACTATTTATGTAAAACATAGAGAACAAGAGGGTACTCAAACCAATGGATAACTACAGATTGATTCTACAGTATTTAAAAACTATACTATGCCTATACAGGTAACTTGTTTGTCTTAGTACAAAGTACGGGAAAACCGCTTAGGAAATACCAGCTCACAGGACGTAAAGTAGGTAATGTAGACAACAAAATCAATGTACATCCTATCATTACGGGAGAGTGGAAAGTACCAATCCATGGTACCAACACAGACACAACTATCACAATTATTAATGACTCACCATTACCAAGTACCCTAATTGGGTTTTACATGGATGGGTAATATAACAAACAGATTCCAAAATGTATAAAAAGAAAGGAGGGGACATATGAACCCTATGTTTATTCAAATGGGAGTGCAAATGTTAAGTGCAGTCTTACAAAATAAGGCACGCAGAGAACAAGCTGAAGCCGAGGGAAAGGCTATGCAAGCACAAGCATATAGTGCAATTCATAGCATGAACCATGCTTTCCAGAATTACGAACATGAACGCAAAGACGCTTTTGAAAGTGCAGTAAATAACCTTACAAAAGTCACAATGCAAGGTAGAGATTTAGTGAGTGGTGTCTCTAGTGCAGTCGCAGAAGAATATGGAGACGGTGGCAACACAGGTCGATTGTTACAACGGAGTACACATGCTGATACTCTTAGAACCTTAACAGGGATCAAAGATAACTATCAACGGCAGTCCGATGAAATCGACCTAAACAAAGGAAACAAAGTTACTTGAGACACAACAGTTTACATCTAACCTACATCCACCGAAAGCCCCTCTATGTTGTCTAACATGCTGAATGTAGGATTGGCAGGATTACAAGGGTACATGCAATTTAAAGGGGCAGAGAATGCACGGCTTATTAATGGATTCCGTGAACACCTTGCAGGTAATGACCAAAGCTATAGTAGACCCTATGACAGATATATAGGGGACAATAGCACTATTTACCATCGAGGGATTACAGACAACACCTACAATGGGTTATTTTTCAGGAAACATAGGATTAAACTATGCACGGGAAATGAAAAAAATGCCTTACACTTTAATCCATCCTATGGTAGTAGATTAAGAATTACAAGGAGATAGGAAGCATGCCAACGAATACAAGTAATGCGATTGGAGTGGCTAAGCAGTTTTCACCACAAGAACCGCAAGTATACCAACGGCGATTACAAGGGCTACAGACAAACTATAATATCTTTGCACAGAAAGATTATAACAGTGACACATTAAGTGCTGGTATGAAAGCCCTAGGAGTCGCCTTTGGAGATTACAAAAACTTTAAAGACGAACAAGATTTAAAGATTGCACAAGCACTAGCCCCCGAAGCCTACAAAAAAACAATGAGAACAGACACAAATTGAAAAGCCGTTGAAATGCTTTGCGAATGTAGGCGGTTATGATTTATCCGATAACCCATTCGCAGTAGGTATTATCGACAAATTACGAGGGGCAGAACTCAACAATAAAATCAATGCAGATTATCATGCATACAGAGAAAAAATCGAAAAACTAGCAGGTACCGCTGAAGAAGAACTACAAAGCTATGAGGACTTTTACAACAAGGCACTTGAGGAATATAAACAAACAAATGGAAGTGTGTCTAATCAATATGCCTTTGATAGTGGACTACATCACGATAGATTAGAGAATACACAAACAGTCTATAATGCATATCATCAAGACAAAAAAATAAAGAATTGTATCGTGACCGCTTGCAAGGATTCCAAAGTCAAATTGATAAACTTGCGAGGGATTGGCAATACAGCAAATTAACCAAAGAAGAGCGAGCCCCTATCTTTATGGATATTATGAGCAAGATTAATATCACGCAAGGGGCACGATGCAGATACGGAGACAAAACTATTACAGACTTTCATGGAGAAAATGGCAAGTACTGGTAATCGTGAAGTGCTAGATGAACTAGGAGACTATCAAGCATTCAATGGTAAATTTGTAAAAGATATTGTGTCTCCTACCGCATACTATGATTTAGCGAATAAGTATGGGGCACAAATTCGTAACGATCAATTTACATCTCTAATGGATGAACTCAAGAAACAGACAACAGAAGAGGGTGTAAATAAATACTTTGAAGATTTAAAAACGAAAAGACCCAGAGAAAGCAAAAGCAAGTAGCCCCATATATACCTGGTCGAATTGATTCAATCAAGGCAGAACAACGGGCACGCATGGCACAAAATGAAAAAGTGTAGACATGGGGGCAATTCAAACCCTGTACAAAAACGTGAGTGCAAGGTAGAGTAGACAGACCAACAAGTGCACGTGAATTACGTAACTTTGGAGATGGAGCACAAGAAACCTATATACAACTAGGACTTGAAACGGCAAGTACTTTGTTGTCTAGTGGAGACACAACAGGCTACGTAAACCTTATGATGGATAATGTTATAGGTAAACCGCTTAGAGAAAATCTCACAAGACAAATTAAGACATCACTTGCCAATGGTAAAATGGACGATGCCTTACGTATGGGATTGCACTTTTTAGACGATAACTTAAAACATCAAGCACCTAACCTCTTAGGGGATGCCTATGCAGATATGGTCTCTTTAAATAATCTTATTGCCAATACAGACGAACAAAGTGCACTAGCTACTATGGCAAAAGCCTATGTGAATAAGCAAAAATCAAGCGGTATATGACGGGGTAAAAAAGTACCGTGAAAGGAACTACACTAGATGGGTATATACCAAGTATAGGAGACGATGGAGCAAAAAGTTATTATAACTTTACTATTCACAATACTACACAAGCATATTCAGAATATGCGAACCTTGCAGAGACATTTATGTTAGCTGGAGATGACCCCAAAATTGCATTCAGTCGTGCACAGGCAATCATGGAAGATAACTATGTATTAAGTGCTGATTGTCTATATCCAAAAATGGGCTTACAACAAAAATGCAGTATTATGCACAATCTCAAGGTGTAGAAAGCCTTAACAAGGCAATTAGTGGTACTGTATCAGAAATGAGAGACTACTTTAAGTCATGGGAAACTACTGAAGTAACCTTTGAACAAAACGGTGGTGAGTACCAATTCAGAGTACATGATATAAATAATCCAGCAGTAGAGAAAGTATTCACCCAAGATGAAGTTGAGAGATTCTGTAAAAGGCTACATAATAACAAGACACAAAAGAAAGGAGGGGATTATATGGCAGGTCTAGGAAGTTTAAAATATATAGCCGATAGAATAAGTGCACAAACAGGTATTAATGCTAGTTTAATATTCGGGCAAATGTATTTTGAAACAGGAGATGGTAATAGTGACCTTGCAAGATTGGCACATAACTATGGGAGGGTATCACAGGTAGACCCTACCCCATATCCACAACCACCAGAAGACGGGGATTTATATTATATGGTATTTGATAGTGATGATGCCTACGCAGATTATAAAGCTAAATACTTATCAAAGTATTACCCAAAAGCACTAACGGCACAGACACCCGAAGAACTAGCAAATATATTAGGTTATGGTGGTTATTTCTCCCGCAAAAAAACAGCGGTAAAACACTAGAACAAGCGATTGAAGAATATGGAGCAGGTATACGGGCACGTGTGCACTAGAATATGATGGTACAGACGCATTTGCAGATAAAACCTACATACCAGGTGCAGGACGATTCACAGACAACAATTACCTTGCACAAGTGACAGCGGACGATAATTGGCAAAGACCATGGGGAAATTCCTTAACTAATCCAGATAGCCTATACTATCTAACCTCTACGGGACAGATTGCACCGCAAGACAAACAAGAGGAAGAAGGCTTTTTTAGTAAAGCGGAAAAGTGGATAACCAATAATACAGAGTGGGCAAGTCATGGTGTCTCAGAAGGTATCCGTACATTTAAGGATGCCTTTACCAATGAAATTCAAGATAGCTGGATGGGGCGATTAGTAGAACGTGGCTTTGACAATGAAAATAGTCTAGCTTATAGCTTGTTTACAAACCGCCTATCTAATGGTAATAATGGTACACCAGTTACTACAGATGACATTGAACAAGCAAAAGCAATGTTAGGAGTACAAGACGGTGTAGATGATGAACGATACCGTGCTCTAATGTATGCACAAGCTAACGCAAGCAACAAGGATCACTTTGATAATATTGTGAACTATAAAAAGCATTCTTTGATAAGCAACAAAGCCTTGAGGGAAAATGGATGGGGTGTTGCTAGAGTGGCAGGTATGCTTGCAGGTACAGCTGTTGACCCTATCAACCTAATTCCAATAGGGTGGACAGGAAGCAATGATAGCTAAACTAGGAGCCAAGTTCGGTAGTAAAGTTTTGTCTCAAATGGGCGAAAAAGCCGTCATGAAGTATGCTGAAATAGGTGTAGCCAATGGTTTTAATCAACATGGCAGATATGGGGAGCACGTGAACAACTAGGGGAGCCAAGGCAGATTATGGTACAGCTTTCCTTATGGGAAGTGTTTCTTCTTTTGGTCTAGGGTTATTACTACACCCGTTTACTAAAGGTTTAGGGGAAAGGCAACGAAACTTGAAGAAGCACGATTACTCAAGAATAATGTTGAAGCCGTGGCAATGTTAGACAACAAAGCCTTGAATAGTCCGCCACCTCTATTTAAAAATCGACCTCACAGGCATTTGCCAAAAATACGGATTTGAAGAAACTATGCAAGGCTTAGGGAAGTTTTTAAAGGCAAATCGTAAAAGTAAAGCCTACAATAAAATCAAAAAGAAATCTCCGAAGCATTAGATACACCCACTAGTAACAGTGATATTGACGAGATAGCACACATCTTTCAACAAATGAAGATATACGCACCGCAAGTATACCGTTATCGAATGGTAAAACACTCATTGGTGGTAAAGTATTTGATAAGGAAAAACTTGTTGTCTTTAGCTATGCATGATAGCCCAGTATTCGATACAACACCTCTAGTAGAAAGCCGATAGTACCTCTAATTCCCGTGTTACATTCTGAGCCTAATATCAACCTTGATACCGTTTTTGAACAGGAGATAGACCGCCTTAAAAGCAATGGAAACTCCATCTAAAAAGGTACCCGAACCACCAACAGGTAGAACCTTTAGAGAAGAAATGCAAAAGGCTTTAGAAAATCGAATAGTTGACCCAGAACAAAGACAAAAAAGAGACACAAGTCAGAGTACTTGGTAAAATCTAAAGTAGGTAGAAAAATAGGTCATGGTTAGACCGTGGTAAATTCATAGGTGATATTAGTGGAATGTTTATGAACTCTACATCAAAACACCCTACAAACCCTAGGACGATTCCTACACCGTGATACAAGACAACGGTATACAGCTAACCACCTAGATGCAGAAACCGCCAAAACGATCGTGAAGAATGAGTACACACCAATTATTGATGAAGTGCTAGATACTTATAAAAGATTATATTCACGAAAAAAGGCTGGTACAAGTTACCTACAAACGAGACAGTCCCGCTTGTGGTCTATGGACGTAGTCGATGCCTATCATGCAGTCTATCGGGATAAGACAAAAAGCCTTGATGAGTTGAGTGAACCGCTTAGGGAAAGCCGTACAGGGTGTAAAGAAATTCCGTGAAAAAGATAAACAAGTCATGGTGAATAGTGGTCTTATCAATGACTTTCATAAAAGATGTGAGACGAACTAACACGTATACCAGATACAGGAAAGATTGAATATATCAACAGCCTATTTTCTTCCGATGCAGAGTATACAAAGTTTATGAGAGATTACTCCCGTGAAGCTATCAGAATTGATGATAACTTTATAAAACGATACCTACAGGACGATGAAGTGCTGGATAGACTACTCAAGGAACATCTCGGGGATATTACCATTACCAACGATGAAATCATTGACCTACAAACAGGTGAGGTACTCACTGAAGACATGTTACGAGATAGATTCATTGAGAAGTTTACAACGATTCCAAGTGATTTAGTAGACTTTTTAGCTAAAGACTTAGCAGAGTGGCATACATCTTTAGACAATGAAAATATCTTTATGTTACGACCATCAAAAGATGGCAAGCAAAGTTATTGGAAGAGCCGTGTACCACTAGATTTTACAGTTAAAAAAGAGTTACCTAACGGAGCATTATTTGATTATGATACGATTCGTGTTAAGGATATACCAATGACAATGCAGTACAAAGCAAACAGAACAAGCGGTGCTGTAGGATTGTATCAAGCAACAGGTATCAAGGATATAGCAGACGATTTACATGCATATCATGATAGAGTTACCGAGGAATTAGCTACTAGTGTTCGTAAAGGTTACATCACTCAATCACAAGCTGATAGAGAGTTAGATGCATTAGAACATAGCCTTGAAAGCATTACAGGGGCTTACCTATTTGAGGGTAGACAACGTGGACATGATGGAGTAGGGGAGGAAGTATCACAACCATCCGTAAAATATCCTATGGAGCAAACATGATGAATGCAATGGGAAACCAATTGTCCGAGGGGTTCGGAGCAATAGCCGTGAATGGTAGTAAAGCATTGCTACACTATGTACCCGCATTAAAACGGAAAAATTGAAAACCCTTACAGACATCAATCTCACAGCAAGCAAAAACAACAATTCATTGATGAAGTGTTAGGCTATGAGAATGCACATGATCGATTCTTTTGCTCCGAGTGCACAACCATCCTATGCTAGACAAGAACTAGAAAACCAAAGTAAAACACTAAAAATTACTAGGCACAGCTAACAACGTGGCAGACACAATAGCTACAGTGACTAGCAAGCTAAACATGATGAACCCTCTTACAACGAACTCTATTCAACTGATTCAAGCTGACTTATTCACAGATTTAATCAGATATTCACGAGGGTAAATTCAATAGTAAACTACGAGCAAATATCTTTAGTGATGAACACTTTCATAAGGCAGGTATCACAGATGTAGATACTTTTTTGTCTACTGTACGCAAGTACACGAAAGACGGCAAATTAGACATGCAACGATGGGCTAAAGAAGATTTTTCATAGCTATGTGCAGATGAAATCTACCTACAGAATGAAAGCCAAAACATCATTATACAACCTAATATTGGTACTAGTGACCTAGCTAGCAAGCATCCATTCTTTGCTTTACTTATGCAGTTTAGAAACTTTAGTAGAGTGGCAATGAATCAACATGTACTCCGAGCCTTATCAAACCCAGAACGGGAACATGTAATTATGACACTTGCTACAGCTATTCCAGCAGGTATCTATTGGGCTATGCGAGAACGGTTAAAAGCTGAAGAAAAATATAAAGACAAACCACTACAAAAGAAAGAGTGGATAGACACCCACTTAACACCTGAAAACATCATAACAGCTGGACTGTTACGAAGTAATATGGGAGTGGTTTAGGCTATGCACAAGATGCATATTCAATCCTTACAGGTAGTGACAGTATGAAAACTACTGTTAGTAGCTATGCCAATGACGATAATCCTTTAGAACGATTAGTAAAAAATGCACCACCAATTGCTACCACGTATAACGGAGTAAAAGGTATCCGAGATGGTGTAAACGGCTTGTTGTCTGATAATAAGGAACTTTCCGACAAAGCAAGTAAAGAATTGGAGCGAATGTATCCAATCAGAAACTATATGCCTATTCGAGTGCTTACGGCTTTATGGAGAGACTCCGCAGATGAAAGACAAACAACAGTACACAGACTTTCAAAAACGTTTACAGGAAAGACAAGAGAAACAACAGAAACGGAAACAATCTATTTCCGACATCTTAGAGAAAGGAAAGACACCAAATGATAAGACAGTACAAAAGCAAGGTATCCTTGAATACTTTAAATAGTCAACGTAACTATTCCTTTGGCTTTGACTATCTAAACAGTACATTTATACATGTAAATCTCAACGGTGTAGAGTTAACGCAACCGAGAGATTTTACAGTTAACGAGCATGAAATTATTTTAGTAAACCCTCCAACAAATGGGGGGTCTTTACTTATTTATAGGGTAACACCATCTAACCGTATTGTATCGTGGACAGATAATAGCATTTTAAAGGCTGATAATTTGAACCTATCCTACATTCAATTAATGCATCTTGCAGAGGAGCAAATGGACAATGTACGTGATGAAACAATTACACGTGCACTTGATGAGGCATGGGATGTAAAAAGGAAACCGTATCAAACGATTAGGGTACACCTACAGATGATATGGATGCAGTACCTTATGGGTACGTTAGACACCAAAAAGAAGAAGTAGAACAACTGACCGCAGAGGTACGGCAACATAAAGCAAGTATTGAACAGACACAAAGAGATGTGTTGTCTAGGCAGTCCGCAGTGGATGCCACGGCACAAAAGTACTACTGAATTGGCTCAACGTATTACAGAACAGTTGAATACAGGAAATACAGAACTCACGAATAAGATTACAAAGGCAAAGAATGATATTGAATTGTTGGGTACTAATACGAATACAAGCATTGCTGATAAGTTAAACAAGGCTACTACAACTATCACTGAATTAGGCGAACGAACTACTACAGAGGTAACAAGCCGTATTAACAGTGCTAAAAGTGACTTAACACAACAATTGACCAATGCTACAAATAGTATTAATAACAAAGTATCGACAGTCAACAGTGAGATTGACACAAGGATTAATACTACAACTAGTGCTATTAATGATCGTATCAATAGTGCTAAACAAGAGTTAACAACACAAAGCAAACGCACTCAAACAAGAACTTACATCAAATGCTAATAGTGCTACATCCACTTTAAATACAACCATTCGTACAGCCAATGAAGTAAAAGGCACAAATAGAGAGTGCATCAGAAAAGCTAAAAAGTGGTGTACTTGATGAAAAAGACAAAAAGTGATATTGCAAATTCTTTGTTGTCTAAACAAGAAGCCTTGATTACCAATCGAATTGCAGAAAATAACCTTGCACAAGCAAGTGTACATGAAGCAGTGATTACAAGAAAGATTAATGAAAATAACACATCACAAGCAAGAGCAAATGAAAGTCTAATTACATCTAAAATCAGTGCTAATAATACAACACTAAAGAATGAGATTAGTTCTGATGTTACCTCTAAAATAAATGCAAATAATAGTACATTGAAAGCTGATATTAACAGTACTATTACTACTAAAATTAGTGAACACAATACAGACACAAATGCACATAACCTAAACAAATACATGAGTATGAAACCGTTGCCTACTGGTATCAACAATTGGAATAATCTCACAGATACTGGAATGTACGAAGCAACAGCTAGCATGTGGGGATGGGGAAAATGCACCGAGCACTACACGAGTTTACTACTGTAGGTGTATTACAAGTTATCAAAAGTGATACTAACAAGATTACGCAAGTATTCTACTCATATGGTGCAAATAATAAACCTTGTAATATTTGCTATCGAACATTTTATAACGTATGGGGAGCATGGCACTACCACGGAGATTATGATGCAACCGTGACAGACATTGTAAAAACATAATGAGGGATTGACCATTACTAAAGGGGATACATCTAGTCTTTTAAAAATTGTTCACGAATAATAAAGCAGACACCAATACAAGCCTTGCTCCCACATTGGCAGTAGTAAAAGAACTGTTAGGTAATGCAAATGTAGATATTACAGAGTTATTAAAAAGTAAAGGTGTAAGATATGATTTTAGTAATGAATCAGCATGGTATTTGTGTTTAGGGCGAGCATTTGGTGGTCTAATTATCCAAGGAGGAATTTATCAAAAACAGAACAGATACGGATACTGTAACGTCATTTCCTATTACGTTTCCCAATCGTTGTTTAATCGCTTTAAGGGTTGGCTATATGTATGACGAGGAATATAGTACAAGTGAACTAGTGATTAAAGAATGGTATATAGCGAGTGTAACTAACTCATCTTTCCGAACTGACCGTCTTTCTTATAAACAAGGTTATAAGTATATTGCCTTAGGGATATAGTACGAAATGTATATAGCATTATTCTTATATGAAAAGGAGCACTCATGAATAACGAATATATTTTTGTCCTAAATGAAAAAGGTCTTCGAGTGACTACATATTTAGTAGGTTTACATGGAGATACAGAAGAATCAGTATTAAGCTTTGCTAAAAATGCAATATCCGAACCATACATACTTATCAGGTACACAAAAGAAATGCAAAACGAATTTGTATCAAATAATAAATGCTACATCAATGGTAATTTTATTGACTATGTGCCCGAACCTGTGGCACCTACTAAAAGCAGAACGTATAGCAGAGATTAAAGCTTACTATGACAAACGTTTTTGGAAACGTTAGAACAAACACTAGCAAGACGTACATTAAAGCGGTGCTAGTGTAGCAGATTTACAAAGAGCAGTATAAAAACTTACACAAGAAATGATTGCAAAGATTAAAGAGGTGAAATAAATATGGATAACTACGAAGTACATTCAGATATTCTGTAATGCACTTTTGCGAATGGTGTTATGCCACACTTAATAAAGATGGTACTTGTCCTACCGAAGGCTGTATCCATAATGATTTAATGAATATGGAAGATAAAAAGAGGAAATAGTAATGACATATTTACATGTAGCAATTCCAGACAAGTGTTACTAAATGTACAATTAATATGATGTTATTGATTGCAATCCTTGTTATTTTTGATGTTCTAACAAAGTGGTTCGTCATTATTGACCGATACAACCGAGACACAAACAGAGAATGCAGTTTTTATAACACGTTTAGAGGTATCTTTTTAGAGCATGGCAAAAGGATACCTTGAAAGCCGTGAGTTCCGAGAAGGCTTAGGACAAAAAGCGAGAGCATATGCCTTAGCAGTACTCATGGCAATTGTTGTCTATCTATTTCCAGACTTTGCCTATAACGGTTTAAGGCTGATGAAACAATCTCATTCCTAATCTATCTCACGGTAGTAGTGGCAGAGTGTTTTCTATTGCTGAAAACCCTAAAAGAAATGGGTGTAAAAAGCAGGATTTTTGAAAGACGGACTATTGGCTGTTTTGTCTAGGTTCGGAGTGAACAAACAGAGTAGAACAAGAGGTAGTGAAACGTACTGGAACAGACACAACCTTAAATACAACATCTTATGAAGGAGGTACAGAAAAATCGTGAGAGAGATTGATTTTTATGGTTTATCCGACTTTACCACAGAAGCACGTGGTAACATTAATATGATTTGTTTACATTGGAGTGCAGGTCGTTATGGACAATTCTTTGATGACTACCACTTAAATATTGATCAAGACGGACGTATTGCTCTAATATGGATTCTTTCAATGAACGTAAAAGCCCACATGGAGACGAAATACAGGAGCGATTGGTATTGCCTTAGCATGTGCTTATAAAGCAAGCATCTTTAATGATGGCACGATTGACTATGGAGAATACCCACCAACAAATGAACAATACGACATGATGGGGAAAAGTAGTAGCTAAGCTATGCATCGAGATTGGCATTCCATTGGAGAATGTACTCACACATGCTGGAAGTAGCTGATATGGACGGCTATGGCATTGATGATAACGACCCCGACATGCGATGGGATTTATATGGCGATGGTGATTATATTCGAGGAATTGCAAGGGGGTATATGAATGCTTGGGGTTATTAGTTCTAGGGTAAAACTTGTCCTATATTCTATCATTGGTATAGCTATTTTTATCTTAGCAATTGCAACATTCATTCACTTTGCACTAGGTGGACACCACAAAGAAAACACCACCCGTACAGGAAGATAAGACACCACCAGTACACATGGAGATGAAAGAACAGCACACACGATCAATTCACTATGCACAAAAAGCAAAGGGTGAAGATACTGATATACAAATTGAAGATAGCAAAAACCTATCGTTGTATCAGTAAATGGTAAACGTCACGAGATACAGACAACAAAGGTGAAAGAAAATCATAAATTTGATAATGGGAAACTTGTTGTCTCCGAGGAACGTCAAGTCAATTTAGACATTACAGTACCAGAACAACCACGTTTTTAAAAAGGGTGTTTACGTGGAAGCAGACACAAATAAGGATAACAATATAAAAGTCGGTGCTAGATTTGTCCTATCAAACAAAAAGCATTAGACATTGATGTAAAAAGCAGACCTTGTCGCATTACATAAAGACAGTGATAAACGAATCACAATAACTGGCTACAAAATGGTTATAACAGATATAAGAGGTTAGATATGTTCTAACCTCTTTTTTCTATATTCACTTATAATGAGTCCTTTATATCTCCGTGATAGATTATACCTAAACCATACTAGAGGGGCTTAACGGCGATAATAGGTAGATTAAATTTGATGTTAGAGAGTGATATATACAGATATGGATGTAAAGAACCGCCGAATGCAGAAATAGACACAATAGCAGAACTTGAAACAACGGCACTACTTGAGGGGCTTACATGATGAAGAACTTAGGAGAGACCCCCAGAGTTTTTAGCAACTGTACGAAAGTATTTGAAAGACAATGAGTTATATACGACAAAAACCTTACAGAAATCGTGGTACAAGAGGTAAAAGAAATACCAATTTTTGACGATGAACCACTAGACTAAAAATAAGTCAAAATAAGCTATTAAAATATATCCGTGATAGATAACACCTAAAACATACTAGAGGGGTCTTAACGGCGATAATAGATAGCTAAAATTTGATGTTAGAGAAAAGGTATATCACATATGGCAACTAATTGGACACAGACACAAATTGTTAGGGCTAAGGAAGACTTCCGTGTATTCCTATACATGGTATGGGATAGCATTAGTCTACCAGAGCCTACCGAGATACAATATGATATTGCAAGAGCCTTGATGAATCCACCAAGTGATCGTTACATTATACAAGGCTTCCGTGGTGTAGCTAAATCATTTATTACATGTGCATTTAGCGCTTGGACTTTAGTGGAAAGACCCACAGAAAAAGGTCTTGATTGTATCCGCAAGTAAAGATAGAGCAGATGCCAACGCAATATTTTTGTAAAGAAAATTATACAGACACTACCTTTTTTTGTCTGATTTAGTTTACCACAAAAGGGGCAACGAGACACACAAAATGTATTTGATGTGAGGACTTACTACCCCAGATATTTCACCATCAATGAAATCAGTAGGTATCACAGGGCAAATTACAGGTAGTCGTGCAGATTTACTAATCAGCGATGACGTAGAAATTTCAAATAACAGTGCTACACAGACACAAAGGGATAAACTGTTTGAAGCTGTTAGGGAATATGATGCAATTCTAAAAACCCTAACGGACAGATAGTTTACCTAGGCACACCACAAAATGAAATGAGCCTTTACAACGAATTACAAAACAGGGATACCGTACCAATATATGGACTGTATTATATCCAGAGACACCCGAAGAAAGGGGAACACTATGGGGACAGATTAGCACCTATTATGGCTAATAGATATGATGCAGAGCCACAACGATGGAGTGGTGAACCCACAGACCCAAAACGATTTAATGACGAGGAGATAGTCAAGCGTAGGTTATCCTATGGTAAAGCAGGCTTTGCCTTACAGTTTATGCTTAATACTAACTTGAGCGACTACGAAAGATACCCATTAAAAGTATCCGACTTGATCGTATCCTCTTTAGACAAAAAGTCCTCTTCCCTTAAATGGAATTGGACAAATGAACGAATGTATAGAATTGATGACGTACCAAACCTTGCTTTAAAGGGGGACTATTTTTATGAACCATTAAGCCGTAGTGAGCAAGTAGCAGATTATACAGGAAGTGTATTAGCTATTGATGCCAGCGGTAGAGGGCAAGACGAAACAGCTTATGCTGTTATAAAAGATATCTTAACGAGGTGCTTGCTTTGTCTTGGACGTAGGAGCCTTTAAAAGGTAATGGTTATGCAGATGATGTACTTTCACAACTAGCCAATAAGGCTAAATCCTTGATGTAAACGTAGTCTTAATTGAATCTAACTTTGGTAATGGTATGTTTACACAACTATTTACACCGTACCTTACAAAGACACACCCTTGTGCTATTGAAGAAGTACGGAACTTTAAACAAAAAGAACAACGTATCATTGATACCCTTATGAGCCAGTTATGGCACAACGACAAACTTATGATTTCTAAAGATATTATAAAGAACGATTATCAAGCTAACGAAAAGACACTAAATTATAGTCTTTTTATCAGATGACTAGAATCTCTAGGGATAAGGTAGTCTTGCACATGATGACCGTTTAGATGCCTTACTATGGGGGTAGAGCACTTTGTTGATATTATGAATAAGGGATGTACAAACAGGTATTGATGAGGAAATGGAAAATCAATTACTTGATTGGTTAGACAGAGAGAGGTGTTCTTTTAATGTTAAGACACACAGTTCTACTGATCGTTCTAGCTATAATTACAACTTTTTAAGAATCACAGAATTAATTAATTTTATCGACTATGTACACTACATTTAAAGCTAATTTATTTTGATAAATAAAATTGAGGCACTAATGAACACAATACACCTATTTTTGTCTTGAAAAATAAAATTGGCACACTACATGAACCAATAGGCTAATCGGATTGAAGATTAGAACTATTCAAATACTTTTCTTTTCTTCCTTTGCCTACTTTAGTTCTTTTTCTTTAAAAACTTATACAGTATAGACTCTTTACGGTTTTCTTTTTAATATATCTATATAATATCTATGAAGAATATATTAAAAGATTCTTTATAAGTGCTTAACTTCACTGATAAAAAGTAGGTACTATAGGAGAATTGTAAAAATTTATGAGGATATACAGTATAAAATAATCATAAATTACCCCTATACCATGAGATAAAGGAAAGTACGTGTATTTTTATTCCTCTACTGTCCATATAGATTTTTCGTGAGGGTGTATGTGACATAGTCGATAGACCCTTATAAATCATTCAAAAAGGCTTGCAAAGTAATGCCGTTATAGGGATTATAAGCAATTCAAAAGGAATAACAAAGGTAGCTGTACGGATACCATAGCTATGCCACTTCTACTATAATCCACAGTGGTAGAACGTAGTTATAATAATGTGTGAGAAGTCCTGACGTAACATAGACCAAACTATAATAGATGTTTACAGTCCTTTTACGAAACCATCAACAACAAATGTTAAAAAGTCTGAAATATCTCACGACTATTGGGGAACTTGTCAAAGTGAATGAAAAAGACGAGTAAACTTTGATATTTCTATTTAATTCACTTTGACAAGTTTAAGGAACAAAAACGGTTATATGTAAAAATGAGGCAATGTAAAAGATTACAAAGAAAAGAGAAAAAGCATATAGCCTTTTTAAGCAAGAAAGAACAGCTATATAGCTTGTGAAAGTAGCCAATGATAAACGTTAAAATAATTATAGATACCCTACTTTTGTGTCTTTCCTGGGCCAGCAGGCGGAGGAAACTCACTGTAGACAGATTATAGGAGATGTAACGGGATTGATTGGAATTAACTCACAGATCATTACAAAGTGAAAATAAAAAGTACCACGAATGGTACAATAAAGCACTATATACAGTTGACATATTACCGTTATCGAATTATAATATAAGTATAGAGAGGTGATAAAAACACTTCCTATAAAACTAAAAAAGAAAGGGGTGACAATGTGGAGGATGTGCTCACATGGTTTACAATCCTATCCCAAATAGTGGCTATTGTAGTTGATGTGTAGCTATCTGGGATAGAGATAACCAAAAATAAGAAAAATAAGGCTAAGGGGCTTCGGTCCTTTCCCTTATTCACATTCTACCACAAAAGCTGTGACAAGAAAACTATTAGTAATTACAATTTTATTAGCCAATATAGGCGGTATGGTTACGCAGGTGTAACGCTGCTAGTACTATAGCCATTATATTTGCTATAATCCTTTTTCTATGGAGTATGTAAAAAGTGAAGATTGATGATGTAATGACCACGCAAGAAGCTGGGGAACGATGGGGAATCGGGCGGATGCAATCAAACATGTATGTTTAAAGCACTACGCACAATTTACATCGGACGAATGCAAAAGAGTGGCAAGAACTGGCTTGTAACCGTTGCAGGCATGACAGTAACTATACGGACAAAGGCAAAGACAACAAAATAAGAGCAATGAACACATAAAAACATCGTTACAATAAGACGATCAAGAGAAAATAAAACTTGTGTCTTTTATTGTAACGGTGCTTTTTGTCTTATTTAACCGTTAAGGCTGTTTTATATAAACTATCGTAAGTAGCTAAACAGAGCAATATGGGGGCAATTTTATTTAATTTTAGAGGGTATATAAGAATAACCCTTGTACATGTTTATGTAATAGAGTTTTAATGTACAAGGGTTAATTTTTATTTATTTGTGTCTTATGCTTATTGTTGTTGTTGCTGGTGCTTATAGATGTATTCAATAAGTAATAGGCGGAGTGTTTTTGATTGGTTAGGAGTTACCGCTTTAAAGTCCTCTAGTAGTTTAGTGAGCAATTTGAAAGCTAATTGCTTTGTACGTTTTCTTCTTCGTATTGACAGTTATAAAAATCATCCGTGTTAGTCGTTTGTGTCTTTCACGTGCATCTCATCTTAAATGTATTGGATCATAATTTTTCTAATTGTTTTGCCTGATTAGTTGCTACCGCTTTAAAATCTGCAATAACTTTACACCCATTCTATATGCTTGAGTGTCGTTATTGTCTAGCATTTCATACTTGTTATAAAAATCCATATTCATAAAATGTGCCTTTTTGTTTATTTGTGTCTTATATAGCTTTTGTCTTTGGCTGTAAATGTATTGAATTAATAGCATACGTAGTACTTTTATTTTTTGGTTGCTTGCTTTTTCCCTTAAAGTCTTCTAATAACTATAGGTAACTTGATTGCAAGTTTATTATCGTTTTAGTAAAACCTCATAGAATTATACAAGCGTGTAAACTCCTGAGAATCATATACGATTGAGTTATCTTGATATTGCCCATAATATAAAAATGGATCAATAATAATCTTGTTGTCTTTGCCCTGATTGGTGCAGATTGTTTTATAATCCTAATAATTCAGATGGAGAAACCGCGCAAAGCCCTCCATCATTCGCTAGTACTTCATATGAATTATACATATCTTGAAATGTCATATAGAACCCTCCTTTCTTTGTCTAATAAATTTGTCCTACTAATTATATCTATGTGATTGGATAAAAGTTTTGTTCATAGCTTTTATTTGTTTTAAGTTGGTGTTGTTGTTGTACTATAAGAAAAATATAAAAGAATGAACAAAAAATACTAGAACAAATATAATAGACTGGTTTATAATAAAAGCATAAGGAAGGGAAAACAAGAAGAACCTAAAAATTTTTAAATTAAAATACTAGACAAAAAGGGTGACAAAAATGAAGTAGTGTTAGATGTATTAGAAGCAAGAGAAACTATCAATCAACAAACAGTGAAACAACAGAAACAAAGAAAAATTTGAAAAAGCTTTAAATTGCAAGCTAATAGCTCCATATATCCATGATGTTTTAAAAATCATAAAATGACTAAAGGAACTAGCAGAGCTATTCGTGAATTTTATGAATTACGGTCTATGTATGTTGACTACTGGACATAAATTAGAGCGAGTTACAACACAATACCCAATATTAGAACAAATTAAGGATAACGTATAATACTCTAGTAGCTTTAGGATGGTATGACAGTGAACCGCTTTATATGAATTAGGGGTGTACTAATAGATACGAATAACACCAGATACAGGGGCTAGATGGTTCTAGCCTAGAGATTCGAAAAAAGGAGATAAAACCATGGAAGAATTAAAAACACAATGGGAAGGAAAAGTACAATCTTTTGTACAGACAATTTGCTGATACTTTAACAGAAGAGACAAAAGAATGTGTTAACTAAACATTATAACGATATGCTAGAGTATGCATCGGAGGAATTAGCACAATATGAATTTTTAAAAACAGTAGCCTAGTAGAGTTTATGGATCTAGCTGGTGAGCCTTTGAAATGAGATTGCTATTAGATGTGAAGAAAATGAAATGTTTATAAACGTATTTTAGGTTATGAAAGAATGCTACGAGAAATTAGAAAAAGAGAGTATGGATATGAGAGACAAACAACATAAGCCTACTAGCTTAACATATAAGTTAGTGGGCTTTATTCATCACGATCAGGTGCACCAGCACCAAAAGAAAAACACAAAGCAGAATTTTAGGAATACCTAATAACATGCTATGTGCTTTTGTTCATCATGTTAACCTCTAAGGGTGGCTTATTGTGTCTTAGGGTGTAATCTATCGAGCAAAGCACAAAACGGCAAATGAGGGATAATTATAGCGATTTTTGAGGCAATGTAATAAAAATAGCCCTTGAACTATTGGAATATTTCCATAAGTACAAGGGCTCTAAATATTCTTTCTTTGAGTTGCTCGTTATCACTGTAATAGGTTACGTAGTCAATCAGATTTTACAAGGGTAGATAGTGAGGGCTTGTTGGGTATTTTATAAAGTCATCACGTAGTTCTTTGGGTATTCTGACTGAAATACCAGTATCAGAGGTAGAGCTGATAATAATAACGTTTGGCATTTTTCAAAATCAAAAGACATATAAAACACCTCCTTTCAATCTAATTATATAAGAAATTTATTGTGATAGTAAATTCTATATAAATTATTATTAGCAAAACTATATACATACCCTATCATATGTATGTAGAAATCTATATAATTTTTACTGTTCTTAATGTATGAGGAATCTATATAGAGAGGAGGCAATCATGTAATACTTATGTCAGACCCAGTTCAGGATAGCAGACAAGGGGCCGAAAGAGATCGTAGAGAACATGGCGGATTACTACGATGAATGTGACGTGTTGGAACGTCGTTGGTTACGTAAACAGTACGAGGAGATTAAGAAATTTTATTTCAGAGGAAAACTCCTATGTGATTCGAATTTAGGGAGAAAATCAAAATAGACTTGACATGCTTTATCTTATTTGTGTATGGGTGTCTTAGTGGGACAAGATGCAGAAAAATCCAATCATGAATTTAATTACCATCATAGCACTTGTGGGGACGTTCTCCCATCATTTGTAGAGTTTTACGAAGAAATCACCAAAGAACCATTTGAGAGAAGAGGAGGAAGAGGACGAGCAAGACATCAATAAGCACTTTTACAACAAACCATATAAACTCATTCTAAACACTAGGGCTACAGGAAAGACCAAAAAGCAATAACTGCCTTTACTGTAGCCCTATCTAATTAACAAACGGAGGTAACAGAACGATAGCAACATTAGCCGAGCAAGTAGCTTTGAAGAATATTATAAAATTATGCACGGGAAGCCTTTAGAGTCCGAGATCCAAAAGAAATTGAGGGGAAACCGAGACAAAACCCCAATAGCTAAGGGAATCATGACTTTTATAAAAGAAACCATGGCGGAGAACGTAGAGAACTTTGTAAAAGTTGAGGTTAGAGCCTAAACGAGGGGCAAGGCGATCCTATAACGAGCTTATTAAAAAGTGTAGAAGAACATGGAATAGAAAAAGGGTTGTCATGTGCTTTTGCGCATTTTGCTTTGAAATCTGTTTACAATCTTTAGTATCTGATAATACATTCAGTGTGTCAGTATAGCCATTATGATGGGTAAACGTATTTACTACGAGTTAGCGCTGGATGCCTATACAAAAGATGAGTCCACTTTGGGACGTACAAAAGAAATAGAACGGCAATTGAGACAAAAGGGTACAAACACGGTACAAAAGAAGCCTTTATAAAACGAGGCCTTTGAAAATGAGGGCTTTCACTGGTACGAATACAACACCCGTGTATTGGCTGACTTAGGGGCACAACTTATTTATATATTTGTGTCTTGACGGAAAGCTTAGCCGAGTTTACATCAGAAGAAAAAGCAGAAGCAGTGTATTGTACCATCCGAGCCTTTTTCATAAAATATGGAGTACTAACTTGATAAGTTGGCAAAATACACCTCTATTGATGTACCTACCATCATACCGCCAAAGCCGTGGACTAGTATATATGATGGGGCATATTATGGAGAACTCCGTTCTAATACGTGGTTTATTCGCTTAGCACTTATACATTAAAAACGGCTTATGTGAAAGAATACTTAGAACGGATTGAACGCAAGACAACCTAGGCTATATCATGCAGAAGCCGTGAATAAGATTCAATCAACACCGTACAGAGTCAATAAACGACTACTAAGGGTTATCAAAACGATACTAGACATGGGCGGGGGGCGTGCTGGTATAGAGCAATCCGAACCCTTACCAGAGATTGCACCTCTACCAGAGGGAGCAGACAAACAAGCACTAAAAGTACATAAACGGAAGATGTATGAAAGACACATGGAAGAGTTGGCAAGACGATCAAGAGCACTCCGAGTGTATAAGATTTACAACACCGCCAAAGACTTTGCAGAATACGAAACGATATACTTTTCCGTGCAATATAGATTTTAGAGGGCGAATATACCCAATGAGTTATCTCAACCATCAAGGTGACTGACATCATGAAATCAGTGTTACATTATGCAGACCCTAAGCCGTGCACTAGAGATGAAGATATAGAACTTTTAAAAAGTGCAAGGATGCAACCTATGGCAACGATAAAATAAGCCTAAAGAGCGGTGCGACTGGGTGAACAAAAACAGAAAAAGAGACATACTAGCAAGCAGTGCAGACCCTTTTTCCTTTTGTAACTTTTGGGAAAGTGCAGACGAACCACTACAATTTTGTCTTTTTGTGCTGCCTATCAGATGCATTTGCTTTACAAGAAGAATAATGGAACGTTAGTAGGTTACAAGTGTCCTATACCAATTGCTTATGATGGAACTTGTTCGGGCTTACAACACTATTCGGCTATGCTTAGGGATGAGATAGGCGGTACCGCTGTAAACCTAGTAGACCATGATAAGCCCGCGGACATCTATCAGAACGTGGCGGATAAAGTAAAAAGAATTAGTAGAGATTGATTCGATGTGTGGTACAGATAACTATACGAAGTATTATGAAGAAAGCGACGACAGTAGAAAAACGGTACTAAAAAGCTGGCTGATGCATGGTTAGCTTATGGCATTACTGAAAGAGTATGTAAACGATTTCTGTAATGACCCTTGCATATGGGAGCAAGCAATATGGGTTCGAGGAACAAATTTTACAATGATATAACAAAAGACCATCCAAATTTTAAAGGCTTTGCAGACCCCGCAAGCAAATATCTTGCTAGTAAAATATGGCAATCCGTGACAAGACGTGGTCGTAAAAGGTGCACAAGCTATGGAGTACTTGCAGAAGATAGCGAGGAAAGTCGTAAATAGTGGACACCCGTGCAATGGGCTAACACCGTTAGGGCTTGATGTGCAACAAGTATACTTGAGCAGGAAGTCAAGAAACGTATCAAACAAGGTTAGGTCCATCTATTCGAATTCGCTTGTACTATCTCAAGATAGATGAGCAAGAAGAGTTACGAAAAACGGAGCAAGTCAACGGGATAGCACCAAACTTTATCCATAGTTTGGACAGTACACATCTAATGATGGTGGTAAACGAAAAGTAACCTACGAAAACTACACCACTATACATGATGGTTTTGGCACTAGCTTAGGTGAGCATATGAACTCAAGGAGATTATACGAAAGCAGTTCTACCGACTTTACACCGAATATGAACCACTCAAGGACTTTAGAAACAAGCCGAGGAACTTATTGGGGAGTCATTAGGGGACATCGAGAACCGACAAAAGGTACCCTAGACATTTCCGAAGTGCTGAACAGTACCTATATATTCCATTAATTAAATATGAAAAGACAAAAGAACTATTACAAAAAGCTGTAGTAGTTCTTTTTGTCTTTCAAAGGGGACAAGATAAGTATTTACAATCAAGGAGATAAGCGAGCATCTCAAGGTATCTCAACAGACGATTAGACAAAAAGGTTAAGCAGTTACAAAAGAGAAACTACTGTTTGTGTCTTCCGATGCAGATGGACGTATAAGGTTAGATGTTGAACAAGTAGGATTATTAATAGCGACATATTATAAAAAGTGTGTATAATGTGTTGTGAGATGATACGGTATTCAGAGTAACTGTGATAAACACGAAAGAGCACCATCCAAAGGCTTAAAGAAAAGGACGGAAGAAGTATTTTTATATTCGCAATTTACCACTTGCTAGATCGTAGGGGAAGGAGATTGTTTACAAAAGTCCTAAATTTAATACAAACAGCTGATGCTGAGTAGAACAAAGCAAGACTAGTAGCGACAAGGAAAAGAGTGCACGGAAACTAGAACAAGAAAATTCAAGAAACAATAATGCACTGTTAGAACGATTAAAACAACGGAGTTTTAAAGAATACTTTGTAGAATGGGTAGACAAAAAGGAAATAAGGCAATCAACAAAAAGTATGTATCTATAGTAACCTAAATATTTTTTCAAAATTGATGATATAATGTTAGGGGAGATTCAAGCTAATATTATAAATTATTGGTTAAGTGTCTGTATTAAAAATAGGCATATTATGAAAAGTTTAATTTTTAGGATTATGTAAACATCTATACAATATGGATATTCTCACTGAACATATATTAAGGAGATTGAACCCGTAAAAGATAGCCCATTTATGAAAAGAAACCAGTTGAATATAGAACAAGTTAAAACTATCTTTGAGCAGTGTAAAGGGAGTAAAATATGAGCTACTAATCCATTTATTGTTTAAAAGTGGTTTAAGAGTTGAGTGAAGCCTTAGCACTAACCAAAGAAGATATTTTATTTCATGAAGGGGCAATGCTTGAAATAAATATCAATAAAACTCTTTCATATGATAGGAGTACAAATGAAATAATGATTGAACCACCAAAAACAGAGAGCGAGTAAAAAGGGTTATATATGTAAATGACCTCTATTTATATGAGTGTTTTTGAAAAGAAAAATATAACGAATACCTCTATAATATTTAAAGAATACATGTAAATATATGAACTTTGTGACTTTTAGGGATTATCTTAATAAAAATAGGGGCAAGATTGAACCTTAAAAATAACACCACATATTACAAGGCATACATATATTTCAATAGCACTTAGTAGGGGAGTAGATTTATGCATTAGTAAAAGCAAGTCGGACACAGAGACAACTATGATTTTAAAAGTATATGGTAGAATTAATTGTGGATTCTGAAAAGACGTATTTAAAGCTTGTCTATTGTGTGATTATACAAATTCATACACAATCTATACAAAGTAGTGTTAAGACCTTGAAATAAAGCATTTTATAGTATAATAAGAGTATAGAAAGACTTCGTTGGCACAAGAGATGAATCTAACCATTTAGGTAGTTTACCACAGAGGTATGACTATGCCGAATGGTTGGGAAGTAGAAAAGAGGTACATATGACAACATGGTTTAATGATTTAAAAGAATTAATTTTGGCACCCTAGAGGCAAAAGGTTTGATCAGGTACCCAGGCATGGGACGGTGAGGGTTACTTACCTATATTTTGGTTTGGGAAGTGAGTGTTTAGTTTTATTGAGTTGCTACGTTGGTGTTACCGTTGGTGAGGCTTTTCATGCCGTGGTATTATCGTGAAATTGACGCCTATGGGGTCGGCAATTATTATCGGATTAGTATGTGTCTTTTTCTATTTCAAGCGGTGTACATCTTGCTGAATGGTGCAGTTTTCTATGGATTGTACAAAGTTGACAGCAGGCGAAGCAACATGGACGGATATGGTGAGAGGATTCATCTGCGGCAAGGTGATCACCAGTGTGGCATGGTGTGGTAATAGGCTTGAAACTCTTGCTTCACGTACTTTTGGTCCTGGCTTTTCCTAGCACCGGTATACGGCATCAGGGACATATTTTCCTCTTCCTAGGAGCTTTCTTTTGCCGTGGTTATCTGGATACATGAATATATCCCTTATGGTACATTATTAAGTACATTAATGAAAGCTTTCTAGTATTGTAACTAGCGACTGGTATTGTTCAACTTGTGTTAGGAATATATCGCCCAGGGTTTGTAAGCTATACAGTTGATACATATACGTATGTACTCAGGAGATGTATGTTGCTACTACCTATACAAGAAACATTTGGAATCTTAGGTTGAGACTTTCTGACAGAAGCCATCCAGTGTAACTGAGACACCTGTAATTCCTATAAAATAACTAGAAAACTGTATTTGTGTTTATCTACTTTAATCATATATAATAAAGGTAATTAGTTTTGTAATGAAGGAGGCTATTTTAACAATGGCAAAAGCAAAGTTCGAGACGTAATAAACCACACGTTAACATTGGTACTATCGGTCACGTTGACCATGGTAAAACTAACTTTAACAGCGACAATCACTAAAGTTCTTGCTGAAAAGGTCGAAAAGCTGATTTCAAGACTACAGCATGATCGACAAAGCTCCGGAAGAACGTGAACGCGGTATCACAATCAACACTGCACACGTAGAAGTACCGAAACAGACACTCGTCACTATACTGCACGTTGACTGCAAGTAGTACTGACTATGTTAAAAACACTGATCTTTACTGGTCTTTGCTCAAATGGACGAAGCGCTATCCTGGTTGTATCCTGCGACTGACGGTACATATGCCACAAACTCGTGAAGCACGCATCTTGTTGAGACTCGCCAAGTTGAGTGTACCAGCTATCGTTGTATTCATGAACAGACATGGTTGACGGTGAAGAATTGTATTAGAATTAGTAGAAATGGAAATCCGTGAGTGGCTACCAGCCACGATTCCTGGCGATGACATCCCAGTTGTGGCAGGTTCTGCATTGAAAGCTACGGAAGGCGATGCTACATACGTTGAAGCAATCAACGAATTGATGGCAAAAGTTGACGAGTACATCAGCTCCGGAGAGACGTGACACAGACCACAAAACATTCTTGATGCCTGCTGGAGAGACGTGTTCACAATCACTGGTCGTGGTACACAGTAGCAACTGGTGATGTAGCAAGACATCAGTCAAATCAACGTTGGTGACATAGTAGAAATCGTTGGTCTTCAAGAAGAACCATCAGCACTACGGTTACGGGTCTTGAAATGTTCCGTAAAAGTCTTGGAATCTGCAGTATGCAGTGTGACAGCGTACGAGCATCTTTCTTCGCGGTATCGACCGTAAAAAGACATCGAACGTGGTCGAAAGTATTGGCTAAAGCGGTTCCATCAAACCTCACACTAAATTCAAAGCAGAGTATGCGCGTTGACAAAAGAAGAAGGTGGTAATCGTCTCCGATCGCTTCTCGACTGCAAATCACAATTCTGCTTCCCGTACAACCATGACGTAACTGGCGTTTGTCAACTTACCACGGAAAGGTACAGAAAGTAGCGTGCATGCCCTGGTGATAACATCTATGAACATCGAGCTTATCCACTCGATCGCTATCGAAAGAAGGTTTACGTTTCGCGGGTCCGCGAAGGTATGCGTGCGCGGTAGGCGCTGGTGTTGTTACAGCTATCGAAGAGTAATCTAATAGAGTCGTAGATTCTAAATACGAGCGACCGTAAGGTCGCGCACTCGAGTATCTCTATATGATATACTGTTTACGAAAAGGATGGATTTAGTGTAAGTACAGATTTTGTTGCCGTAGATACAGCATACTTACAGGTATATAAGTATAATAAAATTATACGCTGATAATGTTATCCTTATATAATGTCTGAGACTATATCGTATATAATGATAGTAGTAAGAATAGTAGTATAAAGCTTGATATTTATCTTATCAAGTATAAAGTTATAAGGAGGAGGTTCTGTGGTACAATCCACAGCGATGCCCCGTTTCTATGGAGGGATGGCGAAGACAACAATCTCTGGGATCAAACGTCCAAATTTTTCAGTGAATAACTGCATGAGCGCGAGGACCGCGTGGCACAGGTGGTAGATTTTGTAGCCCGCCTGAAAGAATTGGACATCCATCCTGCAGAGGGTGAAACAGCGCTAGATGTAGGTTGTGGTACTGCTGACTATGCCATGGGCTTAGCACGGAATAGTGTGAAAGTGACCGGTGTAGACTTGTCTACGGGTATGCTGAAGGGAGCAAGTATCAGCGAGAAAAGAAGGACTTTCACTAGATTTGTAGTTGGGACCATGGTCCGAAAGAAAGCCCGTCAAGCCTTGAGTTCGGGACAAAACATTCAACCTAGTGTACAGCATTTTCTGCCCTATCATGTCCGAGACGGCTAATTTGCGTGCCTTGCACAAAGCGAGTCGCAAACACTGTTTGTGCATTATGTTCGCCGATCGGAAGGATGAATATTTAGATGCCATCTATAGCGAGTTATATGGTGTAGAGGGGTCCCCGTGGAAGGCTATGTTACAAGACTGTGTAGATACAGCCCATGACATTGGCAACCATGTACAGGTGACCTACAAAACGGTGGAAGAAGTAGAAAATCTAACGGTAGAAGTCGCTGTGGACTATTTCTGCTTGCGCGTGCACCGCAAAAGTGAGGGGCGATTTAGAACTGTCAAGGACGATATCCGCTAATACTTAGCATCAAAAGCCGTAGACGGAACTATTGATAATCACACTACAGATACCATTGCTTGGATATCTTGGGACGTATAAACCTATAAAAAGGTGAAAAGCCATCAACTCGTATGGGGCCGAGTTGATGGCTTTCGTAGCGATATAGGTGCGTATGGGGAATACACCTTTTGCTACATGGTAAGTAGTTTGAAAGGCTGGAACATATGAGAGTTCATAGTTCCTGTCAGGTATTACATCGACTATTAAAGTATAGCAAACCCATGGAATATATAATATGAATATTGTTCTACAAGTTATAGCTAACGCCATATACAAATTTGGTTGACACTTTCACTATTTTGAATGTATCTAAGTGTAAGGACTTGGTACTGAGAAAAGGAGTAAAACATATGAGTACAGTCTTAAAAAGAGTTACACTTAGTATTTTACAGATGCTAGCAACGAGGAGACAACCATCGTCATCGCATTTCCTAAGGAAGGATTGACAAAAACGGAAATCGAACGGCAGGTCGTCTTATGGCGAAAGGATGTCATCCGTGGACGTAAAGATCACCCGCTTAACTGACTTTCAACATGCCGCATTAGTGACAACAGAATCTACAATCGTTGAATAAGGAGGAACACAAGTATGGCAAACACAATGGTTACGAAATTACAATTACAATTTAAAAAGGGCGAAGGCGCTCAATCTGAAAGTAGCGAATCCTACATCAATGAAGTGGCACTAGACGATGATGTGAAAGCAGTGGGTCAGGCAGTGGCGAAGTTGTACGCTATCCCCTTGCGTGGGTGTGGTCGCAACAACGCTATCCTCATGGAGGCCTAAGATGGACGCCTTGGAAAAAGCGTACGAATTATCCGCATTGCTGTATGGATTATGAAATGGTGCAAACGATAAGGTGGATGGGACCTTTGAACAGCGTAGCACCGCATGAATCATGACAGATTTTAAAACACACGACAAAAGTTAATGAATCTATAGGAATGTACCAAGACTTTACCGCAGCCACCGTGCTCAGTACAAGCAGGGTGGCTGTTGATTATGTGCAAATATAGTATATATATATATACAAAATAGAAGACAAACCTGAATCTCTGCGGATCTGAGATTCAGGTTTTTCGTATGTAAGTCCTATACTAGTCTGAATACAGCGTGATTACTGTAATTCTTCTCGTAATATTGCAATTGCTTGCTGGTATCGTTTGTGTAACCTTTGACGACTCATGCCGTATTCCTAGCTAAGGTGCTGATGGATTTTCCCTCGTACAAGACTTTCTGTAATAACACAGCAGAGGTGTATCAATGCGCGTCAAGGCTTGCTCAAGGGCAGCCATTTGCAGTTGATGTAAAGCCTCCTCTTCCGTATTGTCCGCAGAGGGAATCATGACCATCGGATCCGTTTCGTCATCACCATCACTTTTGCCAAAATGTTTCGTGATTCCATTGTTTCACACTGCGACGGAATAGATTCATTTCTGCAAAATGAATGCGGGATTTGACAAACCCAGCAAAAAGGATCGTACTCGCCATGTCATAGGTTTGGATGGCAGTTAAAAACACTTCCCATAACATGGATTCCACATCGTGCCGCAGGGAGCGCAGTTGACTGACGTGGGCATACTTCGTAATGAGAGGACATAGCGTTGGCACAAAAGAATCTTAGCCGATGCATGCCCTGCTTGAACAAGCGCTACTAACTCCTCGTCAGTATAGCCGTCCTCCATACAATCTGGTCGTACTTGTCGTAAATTGTTTGTAATATAAGAATACCCCATTAGTACCTCCTTATATTCGTTAGGACTTACTAACTTTGATACTATAGTAGCGCTAGATCCTGTAAATAGGCTGAAAGTGGTAAACTGTGTAACTTTCACGGGCTGAGTGCACCGAAAACCGTTGATATATTAGACTTGTGAAAGTGGATCCAGGGAAAAGTGCGCGGAATGGAAGGGTCCATTATTTTTCTAATAACTGGAGCATGGACGAGAATTGGTCCAGTACAATCTCCCGTTGGGCGCCCGTTGGGAGATAATTAGCACAGTATAGATGGAGCGCCACGCTGGCAATGTCATCTAGGATAAGTTGAAAGCAAGAATCGTTGCCCCTGCGCAAACGAGGTAGGAACCGTTCTAACTTGTGATGCGCATTCAGGGTGAAAGTCTTTCATAGTAATTAAGGTGCTGTTCGGCAACGATGGATGCTGGGTAAAGTCTGAAAAGGCAAAGGCTAAGTAATTGATATAGCCATGACGACATGTTTTGACAGACATGGTGGATAGCTTTTTCAAAAGCGATATAGGAAATAAATAAGTGACAGCTATCCAAAGGGATGGGGGCGTAGCTGTGTTCCAGTTCACACTTGGCACTGAGAAAAATCGCCACCCGTTCGTGAAAGAAGGCTTTCATATATTTCTGGATAGGTGTGTGATACGTTTTGCGCGTGCCGTCTGCCCAGACAGTAATCGTAGTCGGTGCTGGATTGTTGTCGTAAGAGGGAAGGCACACAGTAAAAATCTGACGGTGTTTCACAAAAAGAAGGTAGACCGTCCGTGTCAGATTGAACCATGCTCATTGCGTTTCAGTGCGCATAGACTCCTCCTTGCAGAAGTTCAATGCGCTACCTGGTTTGAGCTCGGCTATACATATAGCGCAGGTAGCTTTTAACAATATAAATCCAGATATCTGTTGAAAGAATTATAAATCAAGATATGAGTCACTTAAAATTTGTTGGAAAGCATAGGGTACATATTAAATTGGCATATAGAGGTGCTTTTGAAAAGTCCATATGCAGAGTTAGCAACTAGAGGTGTATCGAAGGCAGGTGAAAGTGGATATAATAAAGGATTGAGGGATGAGTTGACTGGGGGTAGGGGGATGGGGAGATATGTGCAGAACTAAATGGGATGGTATCATGTACTGCAAAAACTCCTTGAAAAGTACTGTGAAAGTATGGTACAGTGCTAAGTAGGAACGGGAGATACATGTTTTTGTAAAAACATTTATAGAGTAACCTATTTTTCAAAACTGCGATCTGTGCCGAAAAGTGCATTTTAAGAGGCTTGATTATGCGGTTTTATTGTTGAAACACAGATATCTATGCGTAAACAGTGCACTGCATTATTTACGTTCCTATGGCGGGGACTGAAACGATTGGAATTGATGGCTTACTTGAGTATACATGACTTTAGAATTACTACCCCATTACGGGGACGGAAACGCTTGAGTATTACGAAGGAACTCAGCGGAGTTAGCTACTTTAAAATTATTACCCCATTTCGGGGACTGAAACCGCTCATAATTTTGTTGCAATTCTTGAGATTTTGTGCTTTAGAATTACTACCCATTCTGGGGACTGAACCCCATAAATTGGAATCATAAATTCTTGTACTTTCATCTTTAGAATTACTATCCCAATTCGGGGAGTTCAATCTGAAGTAAAGATGTTAAATTCAAGTATGACTATCATAACTTTCACAGCCATTAAGAAGAAAAACTATAAAGGCAGCATACTGTCAAAAATGGACTTGGGCAGGGGTCATATATACCTCTAGAAAGGATGAATTATGAAACGGATGAAAATTTTACTGTTATTAGTTACTGCAATGTGTATTATGTTGTTAGCTGGTTGTGGAGAAGAAGAGAAATATAATACGACCAAAAATGAAGTTATTACACTTATGCAACAAGCTGAATCTATAGAGGTTCCTGATTTGCAACCGTTAACAATGGAGCAAGCAAATCAAGCCTATGAAGATACAGTAAAAACATGAATCTGTGGATAAAGCAAATCCAAGATAAATTAAAATTAATGGAAGAGTATGCTGTACTACATTAAATAACGATTTAATAGTATTAAAACGTAATATACAAGAGAAAAAATGATACGTGGAATAGAATAACTAGGCAACAAATATATATAAAGAAAAATGGCGGATGAAAGTGCTAAATCAACATTAGCGCCAGATCCATGCAAAACATACATTAAGTCTAAATCTCAAAAATAATATTTTTAAAAAGGTGCAATCATGAAAATATTTAAAAATTTTTCAGTCTAGTAGTATTATCTGTTTGTATGATAGTGTTAGCTGGCTGTGGTGAAGAAGAGAAAGTACAATACGGCTAAAAATGAAGTGTTAACATTAATGGATGAAGGCTATAAAGTAGAAATGAAAAACTCTTGAGCCACTTCCTTATAATGAATCTAGATCAGGCTTATAATGAAGCGTTAGAAAAACATAAAGATGTAGAAAATAAAAATTCAGGACAAGTTACGAGAAATGGAAAAATTAGCTGCAAAAAGAAGTTAAATTAAATAATGATCTGATAGAACTGAAAATCAGTTAAAGAGAAAAAATGATGAATGGCTAAAACATTAATAATAATATTTTGGCTGTTGAAAAAGACTGCTAAAAACCATCTCCAGGATGGGGAGAGGATCCGTGGGATACGCTTGTAAAGAAAAGAGCAGAACAACGAAAACCAATAATTACTAGAGGTCTAACCAAGGTTGGACCTCTTTTTAATCTTCTTTTGAGTTCAGAATCACAAGGAAATGTATTGTAATCATTTAATGATTGCATAAAACAATACAGCGTTACAGCTAGTACTAATCTAGCCGTATCATTTTGCTTCCATTATAACTGTCAGGACTTTTTATAATTTGAAAATCAATCATAGGATATACTAAGTACACAGTTACGAGAGGTGGTGAAAGTATGTTGTCTGGAATACTAGGTGCAGCAGTAGGTATGGTAGTCGGTGTATTCGTAAGGCGGCGGCGGCGCGTGCTCGATGAGTCGGAGTAGGGATAGACTGAACTATCAGGTGTTACCTGCAATATAGAGGAAGTTAACTGTGGTGTATACTAAGTACACACAGTTACGAAAGCAGTGTGAGAAAATGTTAGGATTATTGTTACTAGGAGCATTATTAGCGGACTAATCGTTCGCTAGATTAGTTGAAATAAAAGGAAAGGTGGTGAGATAATGTTAGAATTACTATTGTTGGCATTATTGGATGACTAGCAGTTTGCTGGTGTTAGTTTGATGGAATGAAGGTGGTGAGAAGATAGTTAGGATTATTGTTACTAGGAGCGTTGTTGGCGGACTAATCAGTTTGCTAGAGTTAGTTAGATAAAAAGGAAAGGTGGTGAGAAGATGTTAGAATTATTTGTTACTGGGAGCATTATTGGCGGATTAATCATTCGCTCAGAGTTAGTTTGATACGATGAAGGGTGGTGAGAAAATGTTAGGGATTATTGTTACTAGGAGCATTGTTAGCGGACTAATCGTTCGCTAGTGTCAGTTAGATAAGATGAAAGGAGTGTGAGAGATATGCTATATGGAATAGTAGCAAGCTTAGCATGTGCGGTGGCAAGTTTCTTGGATCAAGACAATAAGAGCAAGTCCTTGTTCTGAGGAAAAGGAGTGTAATACGTTGTTACATAATAAACTGAATAGACGAAGATAAAAGTACAGCGATTCTGAGGAATGGCTGCTTTTTTATGTTCAGGGGGAGTTAAGTGGTAAGGTGAGTAAAAGAAATATTTGATACCTCTATAGGTAGTGGCATAAATAATGTAAAAATCCTTGAAAGCGCCGTGAAAGTATGGTATAGTACACTAAAGTAGAAAAGGGCGACAAATGCTTTTATATAAACAGTAATAAAATAGCCTATTTTTCGAAAGATTCTAAAAAGAAAATCAAGATCGTCGGGCCACGATGGCTGTGCGGTTTGTAGCACTGAAATGCGATGTTACGTCAAAATTCCAAGATAAGGCGGGAATCGTCGGAGGAGTGCGTTTGGAGAAGCTTGGTTATGCGGTTTTCTAAAGTGCCCTTTAGAATTATCTCGTTGCAGACTGAAACTGACCGAGGCACTTGCTCCTCTCTTCGATCACCACCAGTTTAGAATTATCTCCCCATTGCAGACCAGAAACTTGTCGACTGAAAGTGTATAAGATCTCGTAATTTAGAGATTGTATCTCCCCATTGCGGGGACTGGAAACCTTCTTTTCTTGCATCTCTATCCCTACATTTGATACGTTTTAGAATTATCTCCCCATTGCGGGGACTGGAAACCTCCTGATATGTATCTTAAAATAGCCATTTATTCATTTAGAATTATCTCCCATTGCGGGGACTGAAACATCATTGTAGTAAATAGTGCCCCTCTTTGCACTGCCGATTTAGAATTATCTCCCCCATTGCAGACTGGAAACACATCAATAGGTATTACGGGTCATTCAGGAACCTTTGCTTTTAGAATTTATCTCCCCATTGCGGGACTGAAACGATTGGTTTTGTAAGATAATCTTTTTGATCGAGGCTTTAGAATTATCTCCCCATTGCGGGGACTGAAACGTGCCAGAATTGTTTTAATCGTCTTATAATCGACAATTTTAGAATTATCTCCCATTGCGGGGACTGAAACTGAATGGGTTCCTGAAAGAACGTTAAAACGTTGGTTTAGAATTATCTCCCCATTGCGGAGGACTGAAACTACTGTTGCCAACTTGATTGTTATAGAACCATGTCGGACCTTTAGAATTATCTCCCCATTGCGGGGACTGAAACATTATTATTTTTAACTTTTCAAATCTAATTTGACTTTAGAATTATCTCCCCCATTGCGGGGACTGAAACTCCTCCCATACTTTATCTGATAGAGTTTTTATGCTTTAGAATTATCTCCCCATTGCGGGGACAACAGCAGAATACTGTTAGCCTTTTATGCGCAAGACCAGATATCTGTGCGTAAATAGTGCACCGCGCTATTACGTCCCACGTGCAGGACATCAAAACGCCAGTGTACTTTTAGCATAAATTAAGATATCTGTCTATGTATAGTTGCCGTACTCTTTACATGTACCCCCAATGCAGAGGCTAATAATCACAGATTTACAACTTCATACAACCAACAGCGGCGATTCCTTAGAATAATTTGCTTTTCTACAACTATATTGGCAATTATCGTATATCCTACTTATGTTATAGCTTTCACCTATATATAATAATATGTATCCTGTATAAGGATAAATGTGCGTACATTGTTGACATCAGACGGACATCTAGTATACTTAATTCATCGTTAAGTCACAGGTTTTGATGAAAGAGGTGGATCAGTGCCTATACAGTGGTGAAAAGAATTACCAGCTATAGGGGAAACTTTCAGAGAGAATATTTTCGTCATAGGATTCGGAACAGGCAGAGTCACAAGATATTCGACCCTACGTTTTGGTGGTTGTGAACTTGATGCCACGGAAGGAAACGACGGAGTTAACTACTACGCGCGTTGAGTAATACACCGTTACAAACGAAGGTCACCTTTCTGTATACGGCGTCCTATACGGCGAACAATACGAGTCAAGAGTACTTGGAAACGTTCTATAGGACCTTTGAAGAAATCAAAGATCAATACTTTGATGGCTTGATTATCACTGGCGCTCGGTGGAGCAAATGGCATTGAGGAAGTGAGTTATTGGGATGAGCTTTTCAGAGATTATGGAATGGAGCAAAACCCATGTGTGTTCGACCCTCTACATTTGTTGGGGAGCCCAAGCAGGGATTTATAAGCACTTCGGTATTCACAAGGAAGATTTGCCAAGCAAGTTGTTCGGTGTGTACGAGCAAGAGGTGCAGAATGGTAAGCCCATGCTTATGCGTGGTCTAGACGAACGTTTCTATATGCCACATTCACGGCATACGACGGTGAGCGAGCGTGAAATCAACGCCCACCCACAGTTAGAAGTGCTAGCCCGCGCGGACAAGACAGATGTTGGTATTGCCAGATCGTATGACAATAAGCATATTTTCATCTTCGGACATCCGGAATATGATCGAGACACTTTATACCAAGAGTATGATCGGGATAAAAAGTTAGGGCTCGACATTGAGATTCCAGAAAATTACTTCCCTGATGATGATCCGACGAAGGAGCCTATCATTCGATGGCGGTCGGCGTCGACCATATTGTGACACAAACTGGTTGAAACTATGTATACAAGAGCACCATACGAAGTGAGTGAATTACAATCGAGGGAGATTGTAGAACCATATATACAAGACTGGGTCATTTAATCCTAGTATTTTAGTAGTAAAAGAATGAATAGTGAGGACATTAACATGAGCAATTATAAATTTGAAACATTACAATTACATACAGGTCACTTGCAGTAGATGCAACAGGTTCCGTGCGGTGCCAATTTACGACTACTTCCTATGTATTCAAAGATGCGGAGCAGCGGCAGGTCGTTTTTGCTTTAACTGATGCAGGCCTATCTACACACGTTTGGGCAACCCTACGCAAGATGTGTTGGAAAGCCGTGTGGCGCAATTAGAAGGTGGCGCTGGTGCTCTTGCGGTAGCGTCTGGTTCTGCAGCGATTGCATACGCTATCCAAAGCGTAGCATCCGCTGGTGATAATATCGTGGCGGCGTCCACGTTGTACAGTGGTACATACAACTTGTTCAGTGCTACATTGCCACGTTTCGGTATCACGACAAAATTTGTGAACCCAGATAACTTAGAGGAGTTCAAAAGCTGCCATCGACGACAATACGAAAGCGGTATATGTGGAATCCGTTGGTAACCTGGTGCACGACCTTAGTGGACTTAGAGGCTATTGCTGAAATCGCTCAGCACACGGGATCATCGTCATCGTGGACAATACATTCAGCACACCGACTTGTTCCGTCCTTTCGAACATGGCGCAGACGTGGTGGTACACTCCGCAACGAAATACTTAGGCGGTCATGGTACAACGATCGCGGTGCTCATCGTTGAAAGTGGCAAGTTCGACTACAAAGCAAGTGGTCGTTATCCTGGATTTGTGAAGGTGATGTACATTACAATAGTTTAGTATACGGCGACCTTCCAATTCCTTTCACTGTAAAAGTCCGCGCTCAATTGTTGCGTGACACTGGAGCGTCTATCACTCCACTGGCAGCATGGTTGATTATCCAAGGCATCGAAACATTGTCCTTGCGTGTAGAACGCCATGTAGAAAACACTCGTAAAGTAGTAGAGTTCTTGGTGAACCATCCAAAAATCGCTTACGTTAACTATCCAGAGTTATAGCGGCCCTATCTAGAAAGCATTAGCTGACAAATACTTCCCGAACGGGGTCGGCGCTGTGTTCACATTCGGTGTGAAAGGTGGCAAAAGAAGAGAGGTATCAAATTCGTAGATGCTCTTCAAATTTTCTCTAACCTTTAGCAAACGTAGCAGATGCGAAATCCTTGGTGATCACCAGCGAGCACAACACATGCGCAATTGAACGCAGAGGAACAATTGAAGCAGGCGTGAAACCTGAGCAATTACGTGTATCCATCGGTATCGAGCACATCGATGACATCATCGCTGACAAGCGCAAACCTTGGACAAACTGTAAGAGATATAAGCTATATAATATAATACTATAATAAGGAACTCACTTCAGTGGGTTCTCTTTTTGCTCATCTAAGTGATGGGGCATCCTATGAGAATAAGTGGCGTCAGATATAACGGTGTTGCACGAGAGATGTAATACTGTTCTTGAAGTAGAAATATGGTATACTAAATGTAGGTGTATCCGCATGAGAAACGATACAATGATAAGAGCAGAAACTGAGCGGTCATCTGCATACTAGAATAGACAACGCATAGTCATCAGCATGTTAGAATAGATATCAGCATAGTCATTTGCATAGTAGCATGGACATCTCCATACTAGAACAGACCTGGCGTAGTCTTCTGTATAATAGCATAGACGTTGTAGTAAGAAAGGAAATAGACATGAAACGTAATATAAGTGGTAAAAAATGGTGGAAAACCCTTGCCTGTGGCATAGCGATGGTAGCTTTCACAGGGACAGTAGGTATGCTTAAGTGACACAATGATACAGACGAAGGGGACTTTCACAGGTGCGGTAGGTACTGCGAAGGATACAGAGGTGCAGACAAAGGGAACTTTTCATCAGCCACGGACCGGGTAATTTTCAGCTAGCCCTATCTGAAGGGATCAAAGATATTCACTGGATTGACAAGGTGTTGCCGACGGATAGTGGGCACATGGTGGGGCTATTGCTTGACCTCGACGAGGGGGTAACATTGATGATTACGAGACGAGATAATGTACCGCCGAAAGGGATTTCGCAAGAATCGTGGAATACGACGTGGTATGACAAGCCTATTCAGGGATGACGACGAGGAGTACATGGCGATTTGGCGCCAGGAAGATCCTCGTGTGTCCGAGAAATATGTGCAGTTGGAAGGGGCTTGTTATCTCGTGAGGATATGACTGTGACCCGTTGGGATCGGTCTGTACAAATGACAACGGACGGTACAAGGTGCGATTACTCTAGATATGATTATGAAGATGACCCTACCCATCGCTATGTGATTACCATGGACTATAATGACATTCACAAATATGATTTAGAAACGTTGAAACAATGGATACATGGATTTGGATACTTGCCTGAACAGAAGGAGAAAGAGTTTGTAGCAAAGGAAAGGACCTATCGCATGCGATCAATCGTGCATTACGATTGAAGCTTTCACCTTACCATCATTGTTGGCGCCAGATGCAGGAACTATCTGTAGAGGATGTGAAAACGATTAGAAACACTGTACCAACAGGGCTAGGGAAATTTAGAATGATCAGTCACTGGAGATCGGTGAAGGTCAGTCAGCAGAACTTATGAAAAGACCAGTCAACGGAACCTATGAATAGTCAGCGAAGTCATGAAAGGTCAGCCACCGGTGCGCACATCAGAAACAGTGCGAATTACCGATACAGGGGCGACGTCCCAGTCTACATGGAATAATGACAGCCACACAGAGGTAACAGTACAACGGTCTGGACAAGTGCTATTAGAGCATAAGTAAAGGCAAAATCTGTTCTTGATTTGCGAAAAATAGTGATAGTACATCCAGCTGTGATGTATGAAATTTGAGTGGTGATACATGCATCTTTGATGTGTGAATTTTGAGTAATGGTAAACTTATCTTTGGTGCATAAAATTTCACGGGAACGTAAAATTAGTTCTTGATTTATGAAATTTGGCTGTATATAATACAGGTAGAAAGACTAGTTGAAATATACTAGTTAAATGGCAAAACGACAGAGGTTGTGAATCGAGGAGTAATCCCGAGGTGTATGGATATGAGACACAACATGTGAGTCAACACATCCGCACTTGGGTATGATGAGTTTTTGTGAGTGCCTGGGTAGGAAAATTGCGTGGGTAAGACGGAGTAGGGGCATTTCTCAGAAAAAGTGTCTAGAGGTGTGTGGCGATAGTCCCAGTTATCTAGCAAAAATTGGGTGTGCTAGGGGGCTCTTTGGGGACTACGTTGGAAGTGATCTATATTATTTCTAAACGACTGCGAGTGGACCCGAAATCTTTGGTGGACCACACGGAAGAAGATTATAAACGAGTAGAAGTCTTTAAGTTAAAGCGTCAAATTACAGATCAACCTGAACAAATTAATTGATAATATAATTGTTCTCAAATAGAAAATGAGAAGAAAAATTGAGAATATGGCGAGGAACTTAACGAGCTTATATACAGAACTGCTTAGAAATGATAAATCCTATCAAATAGCTTTGTAGTGGGGATGAATGATACTAAAAACGCATGAATGCTTGTAAAAATAGATAGAAAATATTCGCTAAGGCATTTGACAATCTTGAAAACGTGCAATAATGAGAATGTAATAAAGGTAAGTACCTTGCTTAAATGATAATCATAAAGTTAGCAATTTCTATATGGAGGTGTCTCATAGCGTTATTAGTGATGCATGCATTAAATGTGGTTCTTAGTGCTTCTGTTTGTCCTGTAGGAGCAATTGTTGAAGGCAGAATTAAATACGAAATCAATGAAACTTGCATTGATTGCGGTTCTTGCGAATCCGTTTGCCCAGTAACAACAATCACAGCTGAATAATTTAAGCAAAATAACAAAACCCCGTAAACATACGTGTTTGCGGGGTTTTTCTCATTACGATTTTACTCTAATTTCGGCATTTTCCGAGACAGTTTGCTCAGCCGTTGCTCAACCTTTTGCAGACAACTGGGCATCCTGAAAATATATTACAGATCATTTATTTATATTGATACAAAGGATTCTTTCCAATCTTTAGGAAATCCATAGACTTTACTACTTCTGAAAAAGATAGAGGAAGGAAGCTCTTCTTGTAAAAGCAGTAACTTCTGATATAAAACTAATCTTACAATTGAAATATATTGCTTTCTAGATAAAAAGAAAACGTAATAACAAAATTAAACTATAGACATTTCCTTAGAAACGCTGGTGAGGTTGCTAAATAGAAAAATGTAGTTCTTATTGACTACATTTTTGTTAGTTGCAATATAATCATAGATTTTACCTTCATGTAGCGCACATATTTCTAAACGCTTTTATAGTATTGATTACCCTTTGCCAAAATCATCAATGTAATTAGAGTCTGATAAAACTCATGCAGTATTGAGTGGAGTTATGTTTAAACTCATTTTTGTATAGAATCTATAATAGAAGATTGATATGGGGTGAAGTAAAAGATTATAAAAAGATTGCATGTTTGTCCTAGTGATAATTTAGTTACTAGTACCCATAATGGAGCTCCTTATGATTGTGAAAAGTAATGATAAAAAGGACCCTGTTTTTATTTTTGGGCAGTCTGTATTATTTTTTGGTTACATCAGATAATAGGCAATCAGAGCTAGATGATTTTTCAAAACTATTATGTCTGAAAGTTATTAATGTTTAAATATGGAAATGGTTCTTTAACGTGTTCAGAAGAAAAGTGATACGCAATTTTTGGCTTTTTAGAGAGTTTTTCACATATTAACATATATTTAAGTAAAATATGACGAATATTTCTATCAAATTCGTAAAGAGCATAAATCTGTTCAAAAGTTGTACCAGTTTTGAAAAGTAATCATTTTTACGTTGTTTTTGTTTTTACTGGATCTAGAATATATATTATATCCATTAATAAGTTGGTAATAGTTTTTCACGAATTAATATGGATTTTGCTTTAGAACCATCTTTTTAATAATTAGATTTCTTGAACGTAAAGATTTTTAATTGTTTATTATGTGTTTGAAATGGTTTAGACATGTATACCTCAAATAAAAAGGGACTGAGTCATCCGCAGATTACTTAGTCCCCACAGTGTTCCCTCAGGTCCACTGTTTACTCGTTGTGTACTTCAGTATACTACGGATGGATAAAAATAGCAATGTAATTTGCGAAATTTCATCTATTCTACATGAGGCTTCAAATCTTACTTTAGTATTGATTTCTGTAAAATAAAAGTTCTATGAAGACCTCCTTTGTTTTGAGGTTAGTTGGTATTACATTCATTGTAACAAAGGAGGACCTGCTTTTCTACTTTATCCGTAAACATGTTACACTAACTAAAAATAACACCGTTTTATAACTGTAAGATATTGTATCCTCCTCATAGCTGTGGTATACTAATCATATAATTGAAAAACTTCGATATAGAAGTGTATCTCAGAAAAGAGTCATATTATGAAAAGAAATTTTAGGTTTCCATTTACATCATTGCCCATATTGCTCAAAATGCATTCCGTGCTATTGAAGAGTTGCAAGCTGAAACATACTGCTTTCAAGACATTAAAATCAATTGGGTAGAAGACCAAAGATCTGACTGAATTATTCAAAACACATCCATATGGTACTATCTAACTTGTGGTTCGATTTAGATAAGCAATATGAAGCGCAACCTGGTGAAAGCTACGAGCAAACAAAGCGTTGATCAAAGCTGTATTTGAAAAAGCGATTCACAAAGAGGTTGAAAAGTAGTATAGCTTATTAACTTTCAATGTGAAATACTATATAATAGAAAGCAGATACTATGGTATCTGCTTTTTACTATATATCAGGTGTTACATACATACCTAGGAGATATATGTTAAATTTTGTGGTATTAGATTTTTGGAAACGGCTAATGAAAAGTGAAAATAAGCGCCATTTCCTTGGCAGTGGTGACGGTGGAAAAATGGGCGCATTACAAACGTGGATACAGTTTAATTAAACCGCCATTCATGCAGTTTGACCAGGGTTTATCGATAAAAATTCATGGGATTCAACCTGAAGAGGTTGTTAATAAACTACTTTGACCAATGTGGTAAGCTATTTATAACAACCATTTCAAAGGGTAAATTATCGTCGCCCACAATGCGAGTTTGATATCGATGTGTTGCGTGCTACATTGAGTTATTACAAAAATTGGAATAATTAGGATCTAGAGTATACTTGCACGGTACGGATTTCTCGCGAAAAGTATGGTACTGACTTGGTGAATCACAAGTTGAGTACAGTGGGTGGATATTTAGGTATCACTTTTATCATCATAACGCATTGGATGATTCCGAAGTGTGTGCCAAAATAGCCATCAGACAAAGGCGAAGGTGTGGATTCTATGAAGGGTTTACTACATTTGACGGGCTTGAAAACAGACTCTTTTATTACGCTTGGAGCGACGAGGAGCTCAAATGGAACGCCAACAAAATGGTACACAGATGCCTTTTTCTAAAGACGTGATAAAAATCATATTCCTCATTATAGTATGAGTAAATCACATAACTATTTATTTAATTAAGTATTGATGCCAAAATATGAAAAGAATAGGAGTATATAAATAAATTCCTTATTATTAATTGAATGACATAGCCAAGATAGGAGGGTATTCCATGTCGGAATTACGATGGAATCCCTTTATTGCGGACTTGGACAATGGTGGCTTCAAACCGTAAAGCTCGCCCAACGATGCCAAAGTTGGTGCCCATTCTGCCCAGCAGTAACAAAAAGTACCAGCAGATTATGATGTGTTAAAATACGATAACGACTTTCCAGCTCTTACACAAACGCCAGAGCGCCATATGAGGATAGCAGTGACTTTTACAAAAAGCCAAGAAAATTATGGAAAATGCGAGTTATCTTGTATTCTCCAGAGCATACTGCTAAATTTTATGAATTATCGGAAGATCATATTTGTAGAAATTGCTGAACCTCATCAAAGAGCGTCACAGCGAACTAGCAAAGGATGAAAAAATTAAATACATCTATCCCTTTGAAAATAAAGGAGAAGCTGTTGGCGTTACGATGCCACATCCACATGGTCAATTATATGGATATTCCTTTGTGCTACAAAAAACTACAGGTTGAGTTAGATATGTGCCAAAGACCATCACGCAGAGCATGGCGAGTGACTTGTTCTGTAAGATGAACCAAGTAGAGAAAGAGAGGATGCCCGCATTGTGGGAGAAAATGAGCTCTTTCTTGGCATACATTCCGTTCTTTACCGATTATCCGTACGGTGTGTTCGTAGTGCCAAAACGCCACATGAACTACATCACGGATTGCAATGAACAAGAAACGAAAGATCTAGCCCATATGTTGAAAACATTAACAGAAGCCTTTGATCGTCTCTTTGATATGCCGTTCCATATATGATGGTATATCATCAAAATCCGGTAAATAGTCCTGAATATACGAGTACTGAAGAATATTATCACTTTAATATTTCAATTCTACCGCCATTCAGAGAGTACATGAGATCAAAATACTATGCCGTCTTCTGAAATGGGAGCATGAGGCGGCTGATACGAGCAGTGCTGTTGAAGAAACAGCGCCGGAATTGCCGCAAATTATATAGTGAGGTTGAACAATCGAATGAATAAAGAAAATTACAACAGCAGTTCCTGTAGCAATACGTAACCCC
>BNJS01004231.1_pt1 | contig 153104 bp, 200 predicted proteins | sample 8540461 | NCBI WGS metagenome assembly BNJS01 (sample SAMD00202454, study PRJDB9452) | human saliva metagenome | isolation source: human saliva | place: Japan | reverse complement strand
ATAGAGGAAAGAACTTATTAGATAACTTTCAGCTTTAAAAATATCTCAAAATGACTATAACAGATGCTCCTAATACCTACAATAATGCTATAGAGATACTCTACCAGAAAGGATATGAAGTGTTTTTACTTGACAAAGATGAAGATTACTCATTGCACAAGCGCCTCTTAGGCTCTTGGCTGCTGTTGCTCATAGATTATTATGGATGGGATTGGTATAAAATAGCTGTTCCTTCTCACCTCAACGAACTAAAAGCTACTAGATACAATAAAAGGCTGTCGCAAACTAAATTTTTGTGACAGCCTTTTTGTTACTGTGTTAATGGCAAAAACTACCATATCTAAATCGTTTTTAAGGCAAAAATCGATATTTTCTTTTTAGCCCCATAATGGCCTCATAAGCAAAACCTTTTTCATCATCATCTCCATCTAACATAGCTTCTATTTCATCCTCCGTTTTATGAACTTTGGCAAACAAAGAGGCTATATGTTCAAGTCTTTTCTTGTCTAATAGGTCTATCATAGGGAAATCGGCTAATAGAGGTAGCGGAAAAAGGGTCGGCATAATCAGTAGGGAATAACTCTGTCTCTATATCAATCTCAATATCATAATCTTCGGCAATAGCTTGGTTGATAAGTCTCGCTTTCGTACCCTAACTTAATTTCTGTGTTTTGAGCAGGGTTTCTAAAGCAGCGCAAATTCCGATGAAAGCATATCCGTAGTGATACCCTCCAAGGTGTAAGGATTGCCCAATATAATATTGATAAGAGCTTGAGAGGTTTCTTGGTTTTGCTCTGCATAGTTTTGAAAACATCATTGGCTTTACCTTGCAAAAAGGGCTTCACTTTTAGAGCCAAAAACAGCTTTGATTTCAGGAGTTTTCACTCCGTAAGTAAAAATATAATATCCCATAATTGAGTGGATTTTTAAGAAAGGACAAAGGTAGTGATTTTTATGGAGAGAACAATAAAAGGCTGTCGCAAATTTTAATTTGTAACAGCCTTTTTATAGGTTTAATTCTTATGATCTAAGACTTTCCTCCCACGAGTACTGAGGTCATACTGATGGAGCCTCCTACGATTGAATCATTGAAAATCAGCACTTCATCATCTTCTTCTCGCAAAGCCATTACATAGAGCAAAGGCAAGTAATGATCGGGGGTGGGGATTGATAGTTTTGCATTTTCTCCGAATTGCTCGAAATGTACTAATGCCTCTAAGTTATTATCGGTTATCGTTTGATTGATTTGATCACGAAAGGCAAAAGCCCAATCATAACCAGCATCTAAATCATTGATATAACGAAAGTTCATCAGGCGCAAGTTATGTATAATATCTCCGCTTGCTAAAATCAATACTCCTTGTTTGCGCAAGGAGCGAGTTTTTGGCTAAATCGAGCGTGCCATTGAGCAGGCTTGGTAGCATCTAAGCTCAGTTGTACTATGGGAATATCTGCCTTTGGGGTACAAGAACTTTAATACCGCCCAAGCACCATGGTCAAACCACGTTCAGGGTCTACTTTTAGGTCAGTATCCGCAAGTAGTTCTTGCACTTGTGCTACTAACTCTGGAGAACCTTTAGCGGGATATTGCACTCGCTGAGAGCTTTTGGAAACCGTAGAAATCATACATCATTGGAGGGTTAGGGTTCCCCTATAATAAATAACCCCTCACTATACCAATGAGCGAAATACACAAGATAGCTTTTTGGTTTATCAAAGTCTGTGTGATTTTGGCAAACTTTTGGTTAAAAAGGATTCTGCCCATCAAGAGCGTTCATTGGGTTGCCGTGTCCCACAACAGAGCTGGGATTTTCTTAGTCATTAAAAAGAATTTCAGTTTTCTAATTTTGCTAATTGAATGCTGAGTTCTTTGAGTTGTGCCTCATCGATGAGGAGGGGCATCAATCATCACATCGCGACCGCTGTTGTTTTTAGGGAAAGCGATAAAGTCCGTATGGTTTCTTGTCCGCCGAGGAGTGCTACCAATCGGTCGAAGCCAAAAAGCCAAAACCACCGTGAGGAGGAGCGCCGTATTTGAAGGCGTTCATCAAGAAGCCAAATTGTGCTTGTGCCTGCTCGGGGGTAAAGCCCTAACAACTCAAACATTTTTGGCTTGTAACTCTTGGTTGAAGATACGTATAGAACCTCCACCTACTTCGTTACCGTTAAGCACGAGGTCGTAAGCATTGGCACGTACCGCACCAGGGTTGCTATCAAGCAACGGAATATCCCTCAGGTTTAGGCGAGGTGAAAGGGTGGTGCATCGCAAAGAAGCGTTCTTCCTCTTCGCTCCACTCCAAAAAGAGGGAAATCTACTACCCAAAGTAGAGCAGTATTCATCGGGTTTGCGCAGCTCGAGACGCTCAGCGAGTTCCATACTGGAGGGCGCTGAGTTGCCCGCGTACTTTGTTTGCTTTGCCTGAAAGGATACAGATAAGGTCGCCTGCTTGGGCGCCAGTGCGCTCTGCCCACGCTTTGAGGTCGTCCTCGTTATAGAATTTATCTACGGATGATTTGAAGGTGCCGTCTTCGTTGCATTTTCACATATACCAAGCCCAGTTGCGCCTATCTGTGGGCGTTTTTACCCATTCTACCAAAGCGTCAATCTTTTGCGAGTATAGCTATTGGCACCAGGTACGGCAATACCTACTACTAATTCGGCTTCGTTGAATACCTTGAAATCGCGGTGTTGCAGCGAGGTCGTTGAGTTCGCCGAATTTCATACCGAAACGGATATCAGGGTTTGTCGTTACCATAGGTTTTCATAGCCTCCGCGTAGGTCATGCATGAGGAAAGCCCGAAGTCTAAGCCTTTGAGTTCTTTGAGGAGGTGTTTTGCCAATCCTTCAAAGGTCTGGATGATGTCCTCTTGCTCTACAAACGACATTTCGCAGTCTATTTGGGTAAATTCAGGCTGACGGTCGGCGCGAGAGTCTTCATCACGGAAGCACTTTACGATTTGAAGTATTTGTCCAATCCGTCACCATTAGCAGTTGCTTAAAGGTTTGTGGTGATTGAGGCAAGGCGTAGAACTCACCTGGGTTCATACGGCTGGGCACTACGAAGTCGCGAGCTCTCTTCGGGTGTTGATTTGATAAGTACAGGGTTTCTACCTCTATAAAGCCTTGTCCAGAGAGGTAGTTGCGCACGATCGTGCCTACCTTGTGGCGGAAGATAAGGTTATCCGCACAGGGAGTGCGGCGTATATCGAGATAGCGGTACTCATACGAAGGTCTTCACCACCATCGGTAGTATCTTCAATGGTAAAAGGAGGAATTTCAGAGTGATTGAGTAAGGTGAGTGCTGTAACGAGGATTCACTCTCCCGTAGGGATATTAGCGTTGGCAGCCTCGCGCTTGATCACAGTACCTTTTGTATCTGAATCACGTCCTCGCGTGAGAGGGTTTTCGCCTGCTCAAAGACTGCTTTATCAGTGCGTTCTTCATCGAATATAAGCTGGGTGATGCCATAGCGGGTCGCGAAGGTCTACCCAAATCATAATCCTTGTTGCGGATGCGTTGTACCCATCCGCTGAGGGTTACTGTTGTTTTTGTGTGAGAGTCGTAGCTCTCCACAAGTATGTGTTCTGTACATTTATTTAAGGTTCTAATAAGATGCAAAAATAGTTATTAATTTTGAGATGACAAAGTACAAAAATTAATTTATATCTTTGCACAGCCAAAAATGTGTCTAAATGACGACAAACAAAACTACCTAAAAGAAGACTTTACAACTTGTACTCCCTCTATTATTGGGGCTTTTCTTTGTAAATGGTATGCCTTTTGCTCAGTTCAGTGCAGAGGAATTAGCACTTATCAAGGAACAATTCCTTAGGGCCGATTATTCCTATTTATGGCTTTTCGGTGGGTATGGGCTTCCTCAGTCATGTATCGTGGGCTTCGCTGGCAGTATACCCTTGCTTCTATGCACTATTTTCCTAAGCGGTACAACCTCTGTCTTGGCGGTATTTGTTGGTTATTTGCTGAACCTGACCATACCTCGATCTGGAGAAGTCTCTCGTGCCTGCTTATCAATCGGTATGACAAGATCCCCTTTGATAAGTCCTTCGGTACCATACTCACTGAGCGGGCTATAGATATGTGTATTTTGCTGTTACTCATTGCCATTGTTTTTGTTTTCCAGTTTGATTTGGTATGGCATTTTTAGAAAGCTATTTTACTTTTTCCTATATTATAGTAATACTCTTAGTTTTAGGGCTTTTTGTTTGTAGCATTTTCTATTGGCTTTTACCGATCTACTACTTCCATAGCACAGAAGATACGCCAATTACTTTCAGGCATCAAGGAAGGAATTTTTCTCATTGTACATTTGAAGAAAAAGTGGCAATTTGTAGCCCATACTTTATTTATTTTGGATTATGTACTTTCTGATGTTCTATATAGTATTTTTTTCTCAATGGAAGAAACTAAGAATCTATCTCTTTTTGCAAGTACTTACAGCCTTTGTCATTGGGAGCTTTTGCTATTGTCTTTACCAATGGTGGTTTGGGTGCCTATCCGCTTTTTATAGCTAAGGTATTGCTCCTCTTTGGTGTAGCTGAGACCATTGGGACTGCTTTGGGTTGGGTGATATGGATTGCCCAATTCCTGATGATTATTCTTTTCGGAGGATTGTCGTTTTTGCTATTACCTCATTCTTAATAAAAGAAATAGATAAGAGCCAATAGTTAATAATATGACGCTGATTAATAACTTAAAAACTTAAAAACTTAAAACTCAAAACTCAAAACTAACAACTATGACTTGTTATCATTGTGGAAATTATTGTGATCCAAAAATACCCTCATTGCTCTTTGATGATAAGTATTTTTGTTGTCAAGGGTGCCAAACGGTCTATGAGATTCTTTCTGCCAATAAGTTAGACAAATATTATACCCTATGAGCAAACTCCTGGTGCACGCCCAGAAGAGGCAGGGAGAAGTACCATTTCTTGACAATCCTCAGATTGTGGCAAAGCTACTGGAGTTTGACGAGGGAATACACAAATTGTCTCCTTATATATTCCTCATATTCACTGTAGTTCGTGTATCTGGGTGTTGGAGAATTTGCAGAGATTACACGAAGGTGTGATACATGCCTTAGTTGATTTTCCTAAAAAGACGGTACGTATTAGTTACCTAAAAGACAAAATCACACTGAAAGAGTTGGTGATACTTCTATCCAAAAATAGGCTATGCTCCTTATATAAGTTTGGATGATTATTCACAGAAGAAGGACAAAAAGGACAAAAAGCAGCTACTATACAAGTTGGGAGTGGCAGGTTTTGCCTTTTGGAAATATTGGACTATTGTCTTTCCCAGGGTTCTTTGAAGATAACGAATTTTTGGTTCAATCGGTATAAGGATTTTCTTCCGCTGGCTGATGTTTGCCTTCTCTTTGCCGGTGATGTTCTATGCGGCTACCGATTACTTTTGTTTCTGCATACAAAGGGGATTCTGCAATCGCTTTCTTACCATTGATATTCCCTTTGGCATTGGGTATACTTACCATGTTTGTTCGCAGTACTTATGATATCATATCGGGTAGGGGACAGGGCTTTCTTTTGACAGCCTTGCTTCGTTAGTGTTTTTACTGCTCATAGGAAAGTTTTTCAGCAACGCACGCTATTCTTTCTCTCCTTTGAGCGAGATTACAAAAGCTATTTCCTATAGGAGTAACTCGTATAGAGGGGGTAGGGAAGAGTATTCAAGTATATGATATCAAGGAGGGTGACCGCTTGCTCATCTCGCAATGAGGAACTGATTCCTATAGATGCCGTGCTTATTCGTGGGGTAGGCCAGATAGATTATAGCTTTTTGTAGACAGGGGAGTCCAAATGGACAGAAAAGAACAGTGGGTGACAAAGCTCTTTGCAGGGAGGTCGCCATAAGGGTACCCGCGCATAGAGATAGAAGCCACCAAGACTGTTTCCCCAAAAGCTATCTTACCCAGCTCTGGAGCAATGAGTCTTTTCAAAAGAACAAAAACGAGAGGTATTAAGACCCCTTACGGACAAGATTAGCTGCACTTTACCTTCTTGTACTGCCCATAGCTTTCCTAACCTTAGCCTTTTTGGCTTTTTCTATGGCACTCTACCGAGGCGTTCAATGCCTTTTACAGCAGTGCTTATTATCGCTTGCCCTTGTGCTTTGGCGGTCTCGCTCCTTTGCCTTGGGGAATATGCTCCGACTCTTAGGGAAACATCGTTTTTATCTCAAAGATACTCAGGCTATAGAGCAAATGGCACAGGTAGATACCTTGATTTTTGATAAAACAGGTACCATTACCCAAAGTAATACTCAAGAAATTAGCTATGAGGGAACTTCTATGAATGCAGAACAACTCATTTTGCTCAAAAGTGCGTATTACGCAACCCAACCACCCACTATCTCGCCAACTATATGATTATTATAATCAGGGTGGGTATTTGCCCCTTGGATAGTTACCAAGAGTTGATAGGAAAGGGAATGGAGGCGACCTCAGGTACTGACCATATAAAAAAATAGGATCGGCTAAGTTTTGTCGCTGATAAGGATAACAAAGATGAAACAGCGGTATATATAAGTATTAATGGACAATTAATTGGCAAATATACCTTTAAGAACCCTTATAGGAGTCATATATTTAACGTTTTCCATGAGTTAGAAGACAAGGGCTATACTTTAGCGCTCCTCTCTGGGGATACTGAGGCAGAAAAAGCTTTCTTACAAAGCCAACTCTCAGCAAAAAGTATCTCTGCACTTTTAATCAAAGTCCAGCTGATAAGCTCCATTATATAGAACAATTGCAGAAAGAAGGAAAGATAGTAATGATGTTGGTGATGGGCTGAACGATGCAGGTGCTCTCAAGCAAGCCCAAGTAGGCTCGTGCGGTAGCTGAAAATAGCAATACTTTTTCTCCTGCCTGTGAGGCAATACTACAGGCCTCTGAGATAGAGAAGCTCTGCGCTTCCTTGCCCTAAGCAAGAAGACTATGCAAGTAATCAAAATGAGTTTTGTACTCTCCTCATTATATAATTGTATAGGAACGTTTTTTGCCATAACAGGAAACTTAGAGCCGGTAGTAGCGGCGATTTTGATGCCTATCAGTTCTATTAGTATAGTGCTTTTTCACCACTTTGATGACTAATGGACTGGTAAAAAGTTTATAAAATAAATTAAAAATCAATACCTTAGAAAAATTCACATGACAAAATTATTTTTGTCAATTAAAAACTTGTTGTAATTTTGCACCCTGCTTTCGATAAGGGAGCGACGCTCATAAAAAGAAGAAAAATATTTTTAAAAAGTATTTGGTGGAATGAAAAAGGTTTGTACCTTTGCACCCGCAAAAAAGATGAGGGTGATAAATGAGCTAAAAAATATTTTAAAAATATTTGGTAGAGTGGAAAAAAGGTTATACCTTTGCACCCGCTAAAAGAGCGACTAAGTTCATTAAGAAATATTGATAATACAGCACAGAAAGATTTAGACTAAGCGGGCTTTATACGAGTCAAAAAGAGATTTAAAGATTTAACGATGAAGAGTTTGATCCTGGCTCAGGATGAACGCCAGTGGCAGGCCCTAACACATGCAAGTCGAGGGAGAAGCCCTTTCGGGGGCAGAAACCGGCGCACGGGTGCGTAACGCGTATGCAACCTACCTTTCACAGGGGATAGCCGAAGAAATTTGGATTAATACCCCATAATATTGTTGGATGGCATCATTTGGCAATTAAAACTGAGGTGGTGAAAGATGGGCATGCGTCCTATTAGCTAGTTGGAGTGGTAACGGCACCCCAAGGCTACGATAGGTAGGGGTCCTGAGAGGGAGATCCCCACACTGGTACTCGAGACAGGGACCAGACTCCTACGGAGGCAGCAGTGAGGAATATTGGTCAATGGTCGGAAGACTGAACCAGCCATGCCGCGTGCAGGAAGAATGCCTTATGGGTTGTAAACTGCTTTTATATGGGAAGAATAAGGTGTACGTGTACATTGATGACGGTACCATATGAATAAGCATCGGCTAACCTCGTGCCAGCAGCCGCGGTAATACGGAGGATGCGAGCGTTATTCGGAATCATTGGGTTTCACAAAAGGGTCTGTAGGCGGGCTATTAAGTCAGGGTGAAAGGTTTCAGCTAACTGAGAAATTCGCCTTTGATACTGGTAGTCTTGAATATCTGTGAAGTTCTTGAATGTGTAGTGTAGCGGTGAAATGCTTAGATATTACACAGAACACCGATTGCGAGCGCAGGGACTAACAGACAATTGACGCTGAGAGACGAAAGCGTGGGGAGCGAACAGGATTAGATACCCTGGTAGTCCACGCTGTAAACGATGGATACTAGCTGTTTGGCGCAAGCTGAGTGGCTAAGCGAAAGTGATAAGTATCCCACCTGGGGAGTACGCACACGCGTGAAACTCAAAAGGAATTGACGGGGCCCGCACAGCGGTGGAGCATGTGGTTTAATTCGATGATACGCGAGGAACCTTACCAAGGTTTAAATGGGACTGACAGGTGTAGAGATACGCCCTTCTTCGGACAGTTTTCAAGGTGCTGCAGGTTGTCGTCAGCTCGTGCCGTGAGGTGTCAGTTAAGTCCTATAACGAGCGCAACCCCTATTGTTAGTTACCAGCACGTAAAGGTGGGGACTCTAGCAAGACTGCCGGTGTAAACCGTGAGGAAGGTGGGGATGACGTCAAATCATCACGGCCCCTACATCTTGGGCTACACACGTGCTACAATGGTCGTTACAGAGAGCAGCCACTGCGCGAGCAGGAGCGAATCTATAAAGACGGTCACAGTTCGGATCGGAGTCTGCAACTCGACTCCGTGAAGCTGGAATCGCTAGTAATCGGATATCAGCCATGATCCGGTGAATACGTTCCCGGGCCTTGTACACACCGCCCGTCAAGCCATGGAAGCTGGGAGTACCTGAGTCGGTCACCGCAAGGGAGCTGCCTAGGGTAAAACCAGTGACTGGGGCTAAGTCGTAACAAGGTAGCCGTACCGGAAGGTGTGGCTGGAACACCTCCTTTCTAGAGAAACGACTGGTTGAGGGTCAGCTAGTTTAGATCTGTGTTGTGTTATTAAGAAATATAAAAGATAAGCAGTCTCATAGCTCAGCTGGTTAGAGGCGCTACACTGATATCGTAGAGGTCGGCAGTTCGAGTCTGCCTGGGACTACAAAGCTGAAAGGAAATTCCTAGAAGCTGAAGAAGTTTTTAGTTTTTGGGTTTTTAGTTTTGAGTTAGGATAAACTGACTCAATATAGGGACTCAAAATTCAAGACTCGAAACTCAAAAATAACTTGGGGAATTAGCTCAGCTGGCTAGAGCACCTGCCTTGCACGCAGGGGGTCAAGGGTTCGAATCTATATTCTCCACAAAAGAGATGCGATAAGAAGCATTTTTAGAACAAGTTCATTGACATATTGGATAAGATATCAAAGAAATTAAAACAAGTAGATACAAGAATTAATAGGTAAGTTTTAATGATTAATGCCAACAATGATTAAATCGTCGCACAATCATTAATAACTACTACATACGAGTACAAATAAGTTATGTAAGGGCGTATGGGGGATGCCTAGGCTCTCAGAGGCGAAGAAGGACGTGATAAGCTGCGAAAGAGTTGCAGGGAATTGGCACATGCAGGAGATCCGCAAATATCCGAATGGGGCAACCCAGTATACTGAAGGTATACTACATCGTAAGATGAGCAAAACCCGCTGAACTGAAAACATCTAAGTGAGGCGGAGAGAGAAAAACAAAAGTGATTCCCAGAGTAGTGGCGAGCGAAATGGGAGGAGCCCAAACCCTGTATTGTTTCGGCAATGCAGGGGTTGTAGGGACTGCGATATTTGCTGTTTATCGAATTAGAACACCTTGGAAAAAGTGTGACCATAGAGGTGATAGTCCCGTATAGGTAAGATAAATAAGTAATAGCAGTATCCTGAGTAGGGGCAGGGCACGTGGAACCCTGTCTGAAAACTGCCAGGACCATCTGGTAAGGCTAAATACTCCTGAGAGACCGATAGTGGACTAGTACCGTGAGGGAAGGTGAAAAGCACCGTGAATAACGGAGTAAAGAGACCCTGAAACCATACGCTTACAAGCGGTCGGAGCGGATATATCCGTGACGGCGTGCCTTTTGCATAATGAGCCTACGAGTTACTGTTACTGGCAAGGATAAGCACTTAAGGTGCGCATTCGAAGCGAAAGCGAGTCTGAATAGGGCGGTGTAGTCAGTAGGAGTAGACGCGAAACCTGGTGATGCTACCCTTGGGCAGGTTGAAGCACTGGTAACACAGTGTGGAGGACCGAACTGGTTGTCGTTGAAAAGACTTCGGATGACCTGAGGGTAGGGGTGAAAGGCCAATCAAACTGGGAAATAGCTCGTACTCCCCGAAATGCATTTAGGTGCAGCGTTGTAATAGAGTTTAATAGAGGTAGAGCTACTGATTGGATGCGGGGGTTTCACCGCCTACCAATTCCTGACAAACTCCGAATGCTATTAAAATGTTTTACAGCAGTGAGGGCTTGGGTGCTAAGGTCCAAGTCCGAGAGGGAAAGAACCCGGACCATCAGCTAAGGTCCCCAAAATATGCTAAGTTGAAAAAACGCGGTTGAACTGCATGGACAGCTAGGATGTTGGCTTGAAGCAGCCATACATTTAAAGAGTGCGTAACAGCTCACTAGTCGAGCGGTTTGGCATGGAGAATAAACGGGCATAAGCATATTACCGAAGCTATGGGGTAGAGATACCGGTAGGGGAGCATTCTATAGGCGTTGAAGCTAAAGGCGTGAGCCATAGTGGAGCTTGATAGAAAAAGAAAAATGTAGGCATAGGGTAACGATAAGGCAGGTGAGAAACCTGCCCGCCGAAAGATCAGGTTTCTCAGCTATGCTAATCAGCTGAGGGTTAGTCGGGGACTAACGCGTACCCTTTTAGGGGAAGTGGATGTACAACTGGTTAATATTCCAGTACTAGTATTTCAATAAAAGCGACGGAATGAGATATACGCTGCGCACAGACGGAGTTGCGTTGAAGGAGCTGTTATGGCTTTGATAGTACACTTTAGGCTACGGTCGAGGTGATAATGCGTGAGACAACGTTTCCAAGAAAAGCGAGAGATACTACCCGTACCGTAAACCGACACAGGTGATTGGGAAGAGAATTCTAAGGCGCTCGAGAGATTCATGGCTAAGGAACTAGGGCAAAATAGACCTGTAACTTGGAGAAAGGTCGCCTATCGTAAGATAGGCCGCAGTGAAAAGGTCCAAGCGACTGTTTATCAAAAAACACAGGACTCTGCAAAATCGAAAGATGAGGTATAGGGTCTGACACCTGCCCGGTGCTGGAAGGTTAAGAGGAGGGCTTAGCGTAAGCGAAGGTCTGAATTGAAGCCCCAGTAAACGGCGGCCGTAACTATAACGGTCCTAAGGTAGCGAAATTCCCTTGTCGGGTAAGTTCCGACCTGCACAGAATGGTGTAACGATTTGGACACTGTCTCGGCCATGAGCTCGGTGAATTGTAGTATCGGTGAAGATGCCGATTACCCGCAGTGGGACGAAAAGACCCTGTGCACCTTTACTACATCTTCGTATTGACCTTGGATAAGTGATGCGTAGGATAGGTGGGAGACTATGAGTGGGGCATTCCGGTGCTTCAGAGTCGTTGTTGAAATACCACCCTTTGCTTATCTGAGGCCCTAACTCTCTTGATAGAGGACAATTCGTGGAGGGTAGTTTGACTGGGGTGGTCGCCTCCAAAAAGAGTAACGGAGGCTTCTGAAAGGTTCCCTCAGCACGCTTGGTAACCGTGCGTAGAGTGCAATGGCAAAAGGGAGCTTGACTGAGAGACCTACAAGTCGATCAGGTACGAAAGTAGAGCATAGTGATCCGGTGGTTCCGTATGGAAGGGCCATCGCTCAAAGGATAAAAAGGTACGCCGGGGATAACAGGCTGATCTCCCCAAGAGCTCACATCGACGGGGGTCGGCACCTCGATGTCGGCTCGTCACATCCTGGGGCTGGAGAAGGTTCCAAGGGTTGGGCTGTTCGCCCATTAAAGTGGCACGCGAGCTGGGTTCCAGAACGTCGTGAGACAGTTCGGTCTCTATCTACTGTGGGCGTTAGAAAATTTGCGTGGAGCTGACTCTAGTACGAGAGGACCGAGTTGGACTCAACCGCTGGTGTATGAGTTATTCTGCCCTAAGGGTCACAGCTCAGTAGCTATGTTAGGGAAGGGATAAGTGCTGAAAGCATATAAGTACGAAACCCACCACAAGATGAGATTTCTTTTGAGGGTCGTGGGAGATGACCACGTTGATAGGTTACAGGTGTAAAGGTGGTAACATCAAAGCCGAGTGATACTAATAACCCGAAGACTTATTGTACAAACATTCTTTTTTTGATGATTAATGTTCAATGATTAATGATCAATCATTGCATTAAATATTACTCATTAACCATTATCAAAATAAACATTGTTTTGGTGTCTTATCCAATGTAGTCAATTAAGTGAAGGATGAAAGATTCATTATTCACTAAAAAAATATAAGTGTAGTGAGGGACTATTCACTTTTCGTTCTTCACTATTCACTAAAAGACTTAAGGTGGTTATAGCGAAAGGTCTCACCTCTTACCATTCCGAACAGAGAAGTTAAACCTTTTAGCGCAGATGGTACTGCATTTGTGGGAGAGTATGTCGCCGTTTTCTTATCAAAAACCGAATTATTCATAAGAATAGTTCGGTCTATTAACCATTGATTATTAATCATTTTTATAGAAGGGGATTTCCTTGAACTTTTTAGGGAAGAACTTTTTCTACTAATTTAGGTAAACAGCATGGTTGTCTGTTTTTCCCTTTTTATGGAGCAGAAAAATGAAGTATATACAAGGAAATTATCTAGTTGAGAATAACAATTAACAATTAACGATTGATAATTAAAAAAAGAATTTGTATATTTGCGGTATGAATAAGCAAGATAGCAAAAGCCTACAGGCTCTTTTTGGATAAGAGACCTATAATCACTATTATACCGCATACTTCCCCTGATGGAGATGCCATAGGGAGCGCGTTGGGATTATATCATTTTCTTAAAAATCAAGGACATGACGTGCAGGTCATTGCTCCTACCGATTTTCCTGATTTTCTAAAATGGATGCCTGAGGCTGATCAAATACTTATTTATCCTGATCAAGAGAGTAGGGCAGAACAGCGTATAGCGGATTCTTCTCTTATCTTTTACGTTGGATTTTAATAATTTGCTTAGAGCAAAACCACTAACCCCTTTTTTTACAGAAAGCCTTGGCTACATTTGTGATGATAGACCATCACCAACAGCCGGATACTTATGCTACTATTACCTATTCAGATGAAAAAGGCAAGTTCTGCTTGTGAACTGATATATAATACAATAGTGAGTCTTGGCTCTCAAGAAGCTATAAATCAGACTATTGCTACTTGTCTCTATACAGGGATTATGACCGATACTGGAGGATTTCGCTTTTCTATGACTTCACCTCAGACTCATAGAGTGGCAGCTGTTCTTTTGGAAAAAGGTGCTATTGTGCTCAGATTGCTTCCGATGTACTTGATAGTTATTCTATTGATAGGTTACAACTCTTGGGTACAGTATTGGATGGACTTACTTATCTTAAGGAGTACAGAACGGCTTATATGTCTGTAAGTAGCAAAATTCTTAAACAGTTCAATTTCCGAAAGGGAGATACAGAAGGCTTTGTCAATTATGGCTACGTATCAAAGAGGCTGAATTGGCTGTTATTTTTATAGAAAATGAAGAGGATAATTTGATAAAAATATCTTTCCGCTCCAAGACGACCTTGGATGTAAATCTCTTGGCACGTACTTATTTCAACGGAGGCGGACATATCAATGCTGCAGGAGGATCTATGTCTATCTCTTTGGAGGATACAATAGCGTACTTCTTGGAAGTATTACCTAAATTCCTTTCTTTGCCCAATGCACATCAACCAATGGATACCTTATGAGAATTATCATTACCTTATTATTTGTAATTTTTATCTTCTTGTGCCAAAAAAAGAAGCACGTCGTCCTGTGATGGTCAAAACAGATACTTTCCTCAAGGAATCGGCCAAAAAGAATAGAGCGCTTTTGCAAGATCAGAGGCTGTGATGGACTCTATTATTGCTAAGGATACTCTACATACTTATCTGAAGTCTGAGGACGGATTTAAGTATTATTATGTTACTGAGAATAGGAAGCTACTTACAAACCTGCTTTTGGGGATATGGTCGATTTTACCTATAGTCTTTCAGATATTTATGGGAAAGAGATTTATTCCAAGGAGGATACCAAGGTAATTACCTATTATGTGGATAAGCAAGAACTCTTTTCAGGGACTTCGGCAAGCTATTAAGCTCTTGAAAAGAGAATGAAGAAGCAGTTTTTCTTCCTTCTGAAATTGCCTTTTGGCTATCATGGAGATAAAGAAAAATAGGTGTCAATAAGCCCATACGGGCTCAGGTGCATATTCTGAAGATAACCCCAGCTCCTCCACCACCACCTTCTACTTCTGAGTCTGTAGGGCTTATTAAGTGTGATTTTGAGTAAGAAGTATAATGAAAAAAAGTGAATACCAATAAATATACAAAGGTAACACTCTCTCTGGAAAGGATTAATGATATCATTAAAGCATTTGTTTCTAATGGGCATCGTTTTCTTGTTCTGTATCATAGTGATCCAGATAAGAGGGATTATGTGCAGACCACTTTGGAGGATGATACTTTAGGCGAGCATAGTCCTTATTTGATAGAAGCACGTCTCTACCATACCAAGGATACTTTCACACATTATCGTAAGATATATGCTAAAGTAGTGGATGTATTGCCTTTTTTTGAAGCTTTTTACCAGAATACTCCTTTATCTTATGAAAATTGGGAGGATGTGACCAAAGAATTTTTAGAAAATTAATTTGTTAGTGTAATTTCGTTCATTAAATATAGAATTTTATGAAAAAAAGTCAAATTTTGGGCATTGTTATTGCCTTTGTTGTTTGTAGCTTGCAAATCAGCTAAATATCCAGATCTAAAGGATGGCTTGTATGCAGATATTCAAACCAATCACGGTGATATGCTCGTGGAACTTTTCTACAAAGCGACCCCAGGTACTGTAGCCAATTTTGTTTCTTTGGCCGAAGGTACCAATACTTATGTAGCGGATTCTCTTAAGGGAAAACGCTATTATGATGGCACCAAGTCACACCGCGTGATTAAGAACTTTATGCTGCAAGCAGGAGATCGTACCGCAACAGGTGAGGGAAGCCCTGGCTATCAGTTTGCTGATGAGTTTGTAGATTCTCTTAAGTTCACTAAGAAGGGGCAGCTTGCTATGGCCAACTCTGGCCCTGCTACCAATGGCAGTCAATTCTTCATTACTGAAGTAGCTACCGACTGGCTTACTTTCCGCCACACTATCTTCGGACAAGTGGTTAAGGGAGAAGAGGTCATCAGTAAGATTACCGATGAACAAACCAGTAAGGAGGATAGCCGTCCTAAAAACCCTGTGATTATTAAAAATAGAAATTATCCGTGTAGGAAAGGACGCTCAGAAATGGGATGCACCTAAGACATTTGATGCTTTTATGAAGGAACAAGATGCCTTAGCTAAAAAAACGTGAAGAGGAAGCACAAGAAGCAACCAAAATAAGAATGGAGCAAGCACAGAGAAATCTCTTTGATCTCTGAACAAGAAAAAAACAAGCCAAAGCGCTCCTTCTGGAATTAAGATACTTTCTCTTAATGAAGGGAAAGGAGTAAAACCTCAGGATGGACAAAAAGGTATTAGTCAATTATGCTGGCTATATCCGTGATACAGGGATGCTTTTTGATTCTAATATTAAGGAAGTGGCTCAAGAGAATGGAGTATTTGATCCTCAACGTGCTCAGGATCCTCAGTATGGATATATGCCTTACCCTTGGGAGTATAGCCAAAAGTAGGTCTTATAGCTGGTTTCAAGGAAGCGTTGCTTTCTATGAAAGTAGGAGACAAGCTACGTGTATTCATTCCTGCAGCCTTAGCCTATGGCGAACAAGGTATTCAAGGACTTATCCTCCTAACTCTGATTTGGTATTCCAAATAGAAATAGTGGATATAGCTAAGTAATACTACTTATTTTTTTCTATCTATGAGGCTGTCTCTACTGGGACAGCCTCATAATTATATTTTTATATTTTCTTCTTTTATGTCTCTTACTAACAAAAATACACAATCTATTACAGATTACTTTATTTTTATACACTACTGCTTACCTACATGCTCCTGCGCCCTGCCAATAGCCTTCCCAAGGATATTCATTGGTTTGAGGGGCTGATAAGGTCGTGCATTTTGGTATCTTTGGAGTATTAGGATTTTTGTTTTGAGGCTACTTATCCCAAGCAGGATTTTTATAAATATCTGGCTATTTTACTCTTATATGCTATTTTTCACAGAGATAGCCCAACACCTTATGGACAATGGTCGAAGTGGAGATGTCATGGATTTATTGGCAGATATTTTAGGAATTATCATCAGCTTATATTGTATTTCGGTATGTAGAGAAATGGTAGAAGAAATAAAAAAATAATCCTCTTTTTCTTTCTTCTATATGGCAAATGTATATTTTATTTAAAATATATTTTTCTGCACAGCAGTTTCCAAAAAGCCTTTTTCTTGCGTCTTTTTATTTTAGACAATTGTCAAATGTTTTTAAATGATATAGGATGAAAAATGAGAAAAAGATATTAAATTTTTGTATTTTTTAAAAAGTTTGAATATCAGTATTTTTAAAGAATACCTTTTTCTTTTTGAGAGGTAAATATCATTGTTTTTGGCATGTAGAAATGATAAATGTTGAAAACTTTTGATAAAAAGTAAATATTTGTTGGTGATATTAAAATGACCTACCTTTGCCCCTTGAAAAATTGTAAATTATCCATATGAAAAAGCTGAATAATTTTCAGGAATTTTTGGTGTAAATGCATTGGTGTGTTTCCTCTTAGCTTCCTTTGGACAGCTTAGGGCTCAACTAGCAGTCAATAGTGTGGTAGCTCAAAGCGAAGTACATTTTTGCTAACAACACCAACTTTGAAATTGGTACCCTTACGATTAAGATAAAGTTGCCTCCTGCTAAAAAGTACAGCCGAGGTAACCGTTACCTTGCCTACGGGTATTGAGTATGTAGCAGGCTCTGTAACTGGAGGAGCCAATGCTACTTCGGTATCCCAAGTGGCAGGTAGCCCTCTTAATAAACCTGTGTTTACCCTTGTAGGTACGCCTAACACCGAAGTGGCTTTTACCCTTAAGCGTAAGCTTACTAAGGCTGCTACCGATGCTTTGGCAGGGTAGATACCTTATCGATGAGGTGAAAGTAACAGTGGTAGGCGAACCAGAAGAAAAAGAAAAATCTAACCAGTATAGGGGTAACGCCTCCAGTAGTTACGGTACAAGGTGTCACTCGAGTTGATAATGTCGAAATAGGCGAAAATACAGCTACCTTCGGCATACGTAATACAGGGGTAGCTATGCGCATACCATTTACTTCTCTGTAGATTACCCAGCAAATGTTACTAACGTGCGCTTTACCCCTCCTGCAGGGGTAACCTTAACTCACGTGGGTAATGTACCTGCTGGCTTCCCCGATGCAGGGTAAGCCTTTGTATAGCCTTACCAAAAACAGGTGGATTTGCTAATAATGAGCTGGTAACTATTACCGAAACCTATAAGATAGCCCCTGCTCTTTGCGTAGCAAACTAAAATAGGCTATGTGCCTTGTGGGGCTTTTCGGCTACCAACCTATTTGCCCAAAAATACTAAGGTGGATAGAGATATAAAAGTACGTACTTATACTCCTTCAGTAAAAGCAAACCCAAGACGGAAATAAAAAGATATTTTTGTCGAAGGCGCAGGTCTTACGGCTGCTACCGGACAAAAACTCGGTACATTCTATACCGCCTTCAAGAACGAAAGTACTGATGCTACGGCTATAACAACCGACTTAATAATCTGTATCAAATTTTAACATTCTTCAAACCTGATAACTTTTATATCATTGCTACCGATGGTACTAAGATTCCGGTACCTTCAACTTTTATCAATAATATAAACTCTACAGGTTTTGATTTTCGCAATCTGCCCCGCTTTAGCCGATGCAGCTCTTACGAGGCAAGGATGTCGGTTTTACCGATGAAGATGGCGATGGTTTCGCGATGACCTAAAACCTGGTGCCGAGGGTAAGAGTATGTTTTTGATTTGGTTGCTACGGGTACTCCATTCTCTTGTAATCCTATTTTTATATATAAATCCTTCCTTTTTATTATCATTACGAAAGTGCTTGTAATAATACACCAATAGAACTAAGAGATAATCTAAATGTTTATACACGCTATTTTGGACGAGTAAATAAAACCTCTTTCCCTGCTCAGTTGCTTAAAAATGCTCCTGAGAAAGGGCGTATAGCTCCTAATATGAACTCAGTAGGAGTTTTTGAACGCTTTCAAGGAGATGCAAGTGCTAGAACTAATGATATCCGTTACCGCTACTATATGCAGTTGCCTTCGGGTGTTGCTCTCAAAAATGTAGTGTTCTATTACGCTACAGAAGTTGGCGATACTTCTGTCCCCTCTGTTGCTATTGGCAATATACCAGCTGGTGGATTGCTAGATTTTACTACCCCCGAAACGCCTCCTGCAGGCATAACGGGTAACAATGTGCGCTTGTGGGGATATATCTCTTTTTGATATCGAGCTTACTGACTGTACAGGCTTGGCAATGCTACCTCTATTGATTACAAAGTGTTTGTAATGAGCAGAAACCAAGAGGGAACTACTTTTTACCCCATACCTATACTTTGCGAAAAGTGTAAATGTGGCATTAGGATGTTCTGTACCTTGTGGAGTAAATGGTCCTGAGATGCTCAGCACCAAAGTAGAACGCGCCGATAACTCTTATGGTTGGACGGATGCTACTATGACCCAACGCGTACAACGCGCTAATATATCTGCAGAGCAACGCCGTAAAGTGTTGCCTTTGAGACGATGTAAATTCTTCGCCGAAGAAAACAATCGCCTAATGCTGCATCCGATAACCTATTCTATTATACTTCTGTAAAAAACAAGCAGATTTAGATCCTAAGTTTATCAAAGTAAAAAAATAGGTACTCACGAAGTTACTTTACTTGCTACCGACCCAGGTGTGGTAACAAATGTTTCCGATGCCAATGGCAATTATTACCGTTGGAATCTTACCGATGCGCTGCCTTCCGGAACTTTAGGCAAAAAACCAAACCTTCTCGGTAGTAGCTACCTATCAGGTAAAGAATACAGTACAAACTTATGGCGTAGAGGAGCAATCGGGTATTGCCTCTTATTTCTATACCTTAGCCGATAAAAATGATACCAATATTACCTCCCAAGGATACCACACCAACGCGTTGCGTTGTGGAATAACCTTTCGTGCCTATTTTTTTAATTATGCACATACAGCTACGAAAGTATGGCAGTAATCGTTATGGTTTGTCAGGTTGTCATCCTAACTACATAGGGGGCAATCTTATTTACTCAGGTCGTCAACAAGGAGGAAAGTAGTTTTTATACTGAAGAATATCGTCCAGGGCGTTTGATTAAGAAGATTGTTATTAAAAATGCCTTTGGCGTACAAAAATCATAGTACCGAATATACCTATATTGCCGAAGCTTCTCAAATTAAGAATGGAGCGAGCTCGTCCTAGGGTTTATGATTCCTTTTAAATAAATGGGTAGAAACTACCGAAGGTGGTTTCCGTGTGTACACCTATACCAATCCTCAGCGAGGCGATGCACTTCATTTGCCTCCAGGGATGCTATGGACAGAACTACTCCGAATTTTTGCGTGCTTCAGTACGAGGTTCTTGCAAATCTAAAGATTTCCAGAGAGAAATAACTCCAGGAAGAGGGCTACAAGTGCTGAAATATCGGCAGCGGGCGAAGTGCTAACAACTAGTGTGAGACTATGAGGATTACTACTATCACTATGCGTCAAAATCTACCTCACTGCCTAGCAATCAACAAAAAAATAGCGGAAATTAGGTATTCAGGTAAGCCTCAATTACTATTAGGAGCACAAGGTCAAGGCTCTACTATTAGGGGCAAACAGGAGTGAGCAACAAACAGTTTTTCTCTATCGAGACACGTTACAATACAGCTCCTAATGCTTGGATATCTATTCCAGATGTTACAGGAATGGAAGTTTTGGGCTTAGAAGAGGTGAATGATGCAGCGGGTACTTCAGTAGTTAGTACGCTTACCCCCGAAACGAGCATTTCAGGCGAGAAGATGTACTTCTTAAACCAGACTTTGCAAGTAGGAACCACCAATCAAAAATACTACCGCTTGAAATTTAAGCTTACCAACTGTAGTAATCCACAGATGAAGTTTAAAAGTCTATGCGGGCTGGGAATTGCTGAGGGCAACCCCTACCGGAGGTCTTGAGTGAGGCTTGCGACGAGAATTTCTTAGAGTACACTGTAAATATAGCTCAAAGTAAGAAAAGAGATAGAAGTGGGAAGTAGTCCAGCTAGCTTGCCAATGTGTACCCAAACACCATTTGAGTACATTGTAAAGAGTACCGATGAGGGTGATATCTTTGGAGCTAACTTAATAGTTACCAAACAACCAGGTATTGTTGTTAGCGATGTAGAGGTAGAATACCCATTAAATTCAGGAGTTTTTCTATAACACCACTACAGCTGTGAGGAGGAAAAATCATTGGCGTGATACCTTCAGCCAATAAGACAACCTACAAACTGTCAGATATCTTACCAGGGGCTCTTTGCCAGGTTCAGTAAGTACCAATGTAGAGAACAACCAGCGTTTCAAAGTACGTTTTAACGTACAACCAGACTGTGGTTTTGTCTCAGGATCCTCTTTTGATATAGATCTAGAGGGTAATAACCTTTGTGGAGTATCCGCAGTAGGGCCAAAAATTGTAGCCATCGTCGCAGGAGTACAAAATGCGAACGTGAACAATTATAATGTATTGTTATCAACGATTGATTATATAAGTGGTAATGCCAATGCTTGTGATCTTGGAGCTACTTACAAAGGTGCGCGTAGCGGTAAAATGCTACCTCCTAATCCTTCGTTTGAGATAGGCGACAATGCTCGTTTGCACATACGTTTCCCACAAAGTTATGATATTCAAAATAGTGATATCTCTGTAGATAGAAGTGCTTTCGCTTCATCAAATTGGCTAACACCTACTATCGAATCAAGAAACGTTGTAGGAAATGAAACCGAGATAGTGATGGTCGTACCTAAGGGTATGAAAGATACACACTACTTTGACGTGTTCTTGAAGATTAAACAAAAATGCCAATACTTTGGTAGATTGTGCAGTTGAAAAGAAAGTCTGAAAGTACTTACAACCGATAAAGTAACCAATATACCTTGTAGCTACGCTCACACCACCTACTTGTCCAGCTCTTATAGTGAGTACTTCACCCGAAAGAACAGCAGTGATTAAAAACAACCGTTCAGAGATATCCTTTGCCGATGTTCAGGTAACAGCTGTACCACAAGCCAATAAAGAAAACCTTACTATTCAATATAAGTTGGCTAATGCAGCAACTGCCTCAGCTTATAACGGGCAGTTGGTAGTAAGTCTTCACAACGATTTAAACAACAATGGTTTGGTAGATAGTGGCGAGGTTTTTAGCTACTCACACAAGTACGCAAAAGCTTAGCAGCTAATGCTACTTCAGCAGTACAAAGCTTTACCTTTTTGGCCGATCCATCACAAGTATGCCGTTTGCGATTGTCTATCCGCAATGAAGATAACAAATGTCTTTGTGGAGACAAAGATGTGGCTTTGCCAGCGCCTGTTATTAATGGTAATTTTGGTAGCGACGTTACTACTTGCGAATCTGATTCAGTGACTTTTTGTTTATAATGGAGCAGCAGCGACATACAACAACTACTCTTGGTCGCCAGCGATTATTTGTCGGCATCGAATGGCTAGCCCCTACCTTCTTGTATAATGGGGCAAAATTGACAGCACCTTACGCTTACTTATACGCTAACGGTAAGACGTACCAATGGCTGTGAATCAACTCAGCAGGGTAAATGTAACGAGTGAATCCATCCCCAAAGCATCGCCACTCAACCGGTGGCACCGACCGCTCCATATTGTATGGGCGTGGCATCTACTCCTCTTACGGTGACAGCTACGGCTAATGGATTAGGAACACTGACTTACGAGGTGGTATGAGAATGCCACTAATAGTTATACCGGAGGAACACAAGTAGGCACTAATAGTGCAAGCTACACTCCACTTACTACGGCTATAGGGAACTAAATATTACTATGTAAAGTAAAGAGCAGCAGTTGTGGTGAGGGTAAATAGTAATATTATAGAGTAATAACCAATGCAACCCCTGCAACCCCAGTGGTAGCTCCAGTGGCAACAGGCTGTGGTACGCTTAGTACGGCTAAGGTAAGCAACTATGCTATGTACCCTACAGGTACTACCTTTACCATTACTACAGCTACGGATGCTGTGGTAGCAGGTGCTAGTATAGCGGGAGATGGTACTATCAGTGGTATTACTTCGGCAGGTACATATAAAGTAAAAGCAAAACAAGGAACTTGTGATTCTTCACCAGTAACCTTCACTATAGATGCAGCTTTACCAATGCCATCAACTCCAACAGTAGCCCAAGTGGCAGCAGCAGGTTGTGGTACACTTAGCACGGCTAAGGTAAGCAACTACGCTACCTACCCTACGGAACTATCTTTACCATTACTACAGCTACGGATGCTGCGGTAGCAGGGTGCTAGTGTATTGGGAGATGGTACTATCAGTGGTATTACTTCGGCGGGTACATATAAAAGTAAAAAAGCAAAACAAGGAACTTGTGATTCTTCACCAGTAACCTTCACTATAGATACAGCTTTACCAATGCCATCCAACTCCAACAGTAGCCCAAGTGGCAGCAGCAGGTTTGTGGTACACTTAGCACAGCTAAGGTAGCAACTATGCTATGTACCCTACAGGTACTACCTTTACCATTACTACAGCTACGGATGTTGTGGTAGCAGGTGCTAGTATAGCGGCTGATGGTACTATCAATGGTATTACTTCAGCAGGCAGCTATAAAGTAAAAGCAAAACAAGGAACTTGTACCTCCGAGACGAACTTTACGATAGACGCTGCTTTACCAGTACCGGTATCTCCAACAGTTACCTTGACCCCAGCGAGCTGTACAAGCTTGACCGTGGCTAAGATCAGTAACTATGTAGCAGGACAGACATATTGGAATGGTACGACTCAGCTTAGTGTAAATGCAACGACCCATGAGATTACAAGTCTTGGGGTAGGAACCTATACGATTACGGCTAAGAATACAGGCTGTGAATCGGTTGCCTCTAGTAGCTTTGAGATCAAAGCGAAACAAGCAGCTACCACGACTACAGAATCCGGTGGGAGCTACCTATGCGAAGGATGCGATAGCTGTTCCACTTACAGTAACAGCTACAGGCGAAGGAGTTCTTAGCTACCAATGGTTTGAGCCACTTCCCCAATGGCTTCGGGTACTGCAGTAGGTAGCAATAGTCCAAGCTATACACCTTCTACCTCTACAATAGGAAGTAAGTTCTATTATGTAGAAGTAACGGGTAGTTGTGGTACCGTTAGGAGTGCTGTTGCAGAGATCAAGATACCGTCAGTAATAGATGCGATAGATGATACAGAGGTAAGTGTGCCACAAACAGGAGGAACAGTATCTATCTTGACCAATGATACGTTGAACGGTAACGCAGCTACCCCAAGTAATGTAACGGTAACCATCGATAACGATGGCGGTCTTACCGGTCTTACTGTGGATAGTACAGGTAAGTTGGTAGTACCGAACAATACTACCCCAGGTACTTATACTGTACGTATAAGATCTGTGATAAAGCTAGATGCGAATGTATGTGACACAGCGACCGCTAAGATCAAGGTTCCATCCGTAATAGATGCAGTAGATGATCCAGAGGTAAGTGTACCAGGTACAGGAGGAACAGTATCTATCTTGACCAATGATACGTTGAACGGTAACCCAGCTACCCCAAGTATGTAACGGTAACCATCGATAACGATGGCGGTCTTACCGAGTCTTACTGTGGATATGTACAGGTAAGTTGGTAAATACCGAACAATACTCCCCAGGTACATATACTATTACGTATAAGATCTGTGATAAGCTAGATGCAAATGTATGTGACACTGCGACCGCTAGATCAAAGTTCCATCCGTAATAGATGCAGTAGATGATCCAGAGGTAAGTGTACCAGGTACAGGAGGAACAGTATCTATCTTGACCAATGATACGTTGAACGGTAACCCAGCTACCCCAAGTAATGTAACGGTAACCATCGATAACGATGGTGGTCTTACTGGACTTACCGTAGATAGTACAGGTAAGTTGGTAGTACCGAACAATACTACCCCAGGTACTTATACAATAACGTATAAGATCTGTGATAAGCTAGATGCGAATGTATGTGACACAGCGACCGCAAAGATCAAAGTTCCATCCGTAATAGATGCGGTAGATGATCCAGAGGTAAGTGTACCAGGTACAGGAGGAACAGTATCAATCTTAACCAATGATACATTGAACGGTAACCCAGCTACCCCAAGTAATGTAACGGTAACCATCGATAACGATGGCGGTCTTACCGGTCTTACTGTGGATAGTACAGGTAAGTTGGTAGTACCGAACAATACTACCCCAGGTACTTATACAATAACGTATAAGATCTGCGATAAGCTAGATGCGAATGTATGTGACACAGCGACCGCTAAGATCAAAAGTTCCATCCGTAATAGATGCGGTAGATGATCCAGAGGTAAGTGTACCAGGTACAGGAGGAACAGTATCAATCTTAACCAATGATACGTTGAACGGTAACCCAGCTACCCCAAGTAATGTAACGGTAACCATCGATAACGATGGTGGTCTTACTGGACTTACCGTGGATAGTACAGGTAAGTTGGTAGTACCGAACAATACTACCCCAGGTACATATACTACTTACGTATAAGATCTGTGATAGGCTAGATGCGAATGTATGTGACACAGCGACCGCTAAGATCAAAAGTTCCATCCGTAATAGATGCAGTAGATGATCCAGAGGTAGAGGTGTACCAGGTACAGGAGGAACAGTATCAATCTTGACCAATGATACGTTGAACGGTAACCCAGCTACCCCAAGTAATGTAACGGTAACGATCGATAACGATGGTGGTCTTACTGGACTTACCGTAGATGGTACAGGTAAGTTGGTAGTACCAAATAATACGACTCCAGGTACATATACTGTACGTATAAGATCTGTGATAAGCTAGATGCAAATGTATGGACATGCGACCGCTAAGATCAAGAGTTCCATCAGTAATAGATGCGGTAGAATGATCCGAGGTAAGTGTACCAGGGTATGGAGGAACAGTATCAATCTTGACCAATGACACATTGAACGGTAGCCCCAGCTACCCCCAAGTAATGTAACGGTAACGATCGATAATGATGGTGGTCTTACCTGGACTTACCGTAGATAGTACAGGTAAGTTGGTAGTACCGAACAATACTACCCCAGGTACTTATACACATAACGTATAAGATCTGTGACAAGGCTAATTTGAATGTATGTGACACAGCGACCGCTAAGATCAAAGTAACAGGAACTCCTACAACGATACAGGCGAATGATGATGGCGTATGGGAGGTAGGAACACAAAGGCGAGATTCCTAACACCGAGCATATTGGATAATGACCAAATAGGCACAAGGATAGGACTTACAGCTTCGGATGTATCCATAGAAGACACAAGGACAACCTGCTCCAGATAGCCATTTGGTAATGAATGCAGATGGTCGTATTACGAGTGAAAGATCGAGGAATAGCTATAGGTGCATATATCTATTACTATACGATTATCGACAAGGCGAACAACAATCAGACCTCAAGTAGCCAAGGTTACTATTAGGGTGAGTTTCTTTTGTGGCACAGCAGGATGAATATAGAATTCTTAATAGGAAGGATAGACCACAGAGCACACCAAGTGTTATACTAATGATGAGATGGATGGCAAGAAGCCACCAGTGATAGGTACGGATGTTACACTTACCCCAGGGTGCCAGTCATCCTAACCTACATATGAATCCTGATGGTACGATAACGATAGCTCCGAATACACCAGATGGTACATATACGTATGAATATACTATATGTAGGATAAAGCAATCCAACAGATTGTAAGACAGCCAAGCGATTATCCACTTTACATCCATCATTGGAAGCGAATGATGATGATTATAGCTCACAACCAGTGAATGTAATCCATCAGTCAGCAGTGGTGGGTAATGTATTGGATAATGATACGCTTGGAGGAGTAGCCATCACGGATCCTACTAAGGTGACCATAACCTTGCTAGATAATGGCGGTCTTATTGGAGTAACGATTGCTTCCAATGGAGATGTTACGATACCTCAAGCGCCCCAGCGGGTGGTTATAGAGTAAGATATAACTTATGTATAGCAGACCAATTAGCGGTGTGTGATGATGCGATAATTACTGTAGTGGTTTCTAAGGAAGATCCTATTAGAGATATACAATGGAGTTCTACGAATGGAGATGGTAAGAATGATGGCTTTGAGGATCAGAAGGGTATCGAGGGACTATCGAAAAGAATAGATTGAAGATATTCAATCGTTGGGGGAGTTTTGGTATATGAGAAGGAAGGATATACCAATGCGGATCCATTCACAGGATATTCTAATGGACGCACTGTTATAGAAAGTAGTAAAGAAGTTACCACAAGGCACTTACTACTATATCTTAGAGTACGAAAGATAGCCACAACCAGAAACGAAACTAAAGAGTGGATGGTTGTATCTTAAGACAGAATAGGAGTATAGAATAACAAGTAAATAATTAAATAATTAATTGAAATAAGTAGAGGTATCCCTAAGAGGGATACCTCTCTTGTTTAATGAGGAGACAGAAAATATTTTTAGTAAAAAGAGGGGAAAGGGTCTAGGATAAGTTTTTCTGAAAATTTGTCCGAAAAGAAAATCATATGATAAAAAGTTTTGTTTGTTAATAAAAATTACGATTTGAAATTGAATTTATTTTTAGGGGACTAATATTTCCAATTGGGTTTTATTTTAACTGATATATAATAGCATGTTTTTCAATTGTTTGCGTAATATTTTTAGTTTCTTAGTGTTAAAAATAGAGGGTTATCAATGTGTTAAGTTAATGAGTGATTGTACTGAAAAATTTTATGATTACTCCTAGAATGTTAAAGTTTTTGTTATCGATTAGAAAAAAATATACTATCTTTGTGCCTTAAAATATTGTAAATTATCCATATGAGAAAAGTTGAATAATTTCAGAAATTTTTGGTTTAATATGTTTGTATGTCTCCTTTTAGTTTCCTTTTGGGCAACTTAGGGGACAAGTTGCTTGATGATGAGAATACATCGTTGGAGGCAACACATATTTCAGCCTATACCGAGGTAACACAAGGAGCAGATGCGATTTTTACGATTCGCTATCCCTTAGTCAGGGACCACCTATACTATTTCTGATAATGAGGGAAATAGTTATTCGCTCACCTATACTTCAGGTACTGAAGAGTACATCTACATTAATGCCGGGGCTGTGAATAGTGTGCGCAAGTTTTCGCTCAAGGCTCAAAAAGGTGCTTGTGCCTATCAAACAGGTTTTCAATTACACTATTACTCCACAAACAGCATTGAAGCTCGCTACTAGAGTAGAACACGAGTGGTGTGGTAATGGAGGGCTATCCGTTTTACCCTTGTAGGTACAGGAGCTAATAATAGCAATTATAACTTCTATATTAAGAAAAGTAATGTGCCTACTTATAACACTACTACTTCATTGTCTATTACAGGAGTTACTTCCTTAGCAGCAGGTAAGTATGACCTCTTGGCACGACCTAAATCAGGTACGGGCGATATAGAGGGTTAAGAATATCGAAATCAAAAAGATCTTAAAGATATTGATTATACCTTATCACAAATTCCTACTACTTGTGCTTCAGCAGGTATAGGTATAAAAGTAGATATAAAAAAGTAGATCAATGGGGTAACCACTCTGCTAACTATCCTGTCTACTATACCCTACAAGATGCTACAGGAAATGATATTCCAGGTAAGATAAGACAAACTGCCAACACTTTTACGGGTCTCACCCCTGGCACTTACAGAGTGAAAGTAGAAAACTTCTGTGGAGCAAGCCCTACTCCTAAAAGCATTACCATAGCTGCAGCTAATCTTACCTTTACAAATTTATGGGGAGTATCCACGTCCTAAAGAGTTTAATTGTGATTATGTTGAGTTTGACTCTGTTCTCCTTTATGGTACCAGTCTTACAGAGGCTTACACTTCCGATACTTTCCCTTATCCGCTTACAGTAAAGTATGTGATTACAGCTCCTTCAGGTGCAGTGTATACACCTACTTATACCATTAATAATAAAAGTGACTTTTATTTATATCTACCTATTGGAACAAGAAATGATCTAGGAGTAGAGAACGGCTTTAGAGAGCACCGTATTCCTAAAGAGTATGGAGAGTGGAAAATAGCAGCTGAAGTACAGATGTGTGGTACTACTACCGCTATCCCTGCTGTAACGGCTACTCTTTATAATCCTATAGAAAAGCAGCTTATGTTGCGCCAGTTTCCGATGAGAACTCAAGTGATACTTGTTTTAAAAAAGTACAACTTACCCTTGGTCATAAGTACATAAGAGACAATTCACCTATACTAAATACTTATTTGGTGCTTGAACAAGCTCCTGCAACCTTTAACTATACGGGAGCGGGCTTCTACCAAATACCGGCAACCCATCCTAATCCTTTACTTAGAGGTAAATTTGTAAAGAAAATAAAATACAATCCTCAAAGCTTATCAAACAGTAGTAGCCTCTGATTATACAAACTTAGGCGATACTTTCCAATTCCGTTTGGTAGATGATGAGTGCGATACTAATCGCAGCAATCTAATGGATGCTTTTACGATTACTACTCCTCCTGCACCAAAGCCTACAAATGTAGCTATCAGAAATGTAGCTAGTTGTAAGGATGCTACGGCTACCAATGCGCCTTATGCATCTATGCATATACAAAGATATGTAGAGCTGATCTTGATAAAAATAGAAGTTATAGAATACAATGGAAATACCACGGGCACTATACCTGGTACATCTCTTTCTTTGCCTTATACTCTAACAGCTTCTGATCGTGCTAACAATGATAACTGGTACTTGCGTGATCTTCCCCCGGTAATTATAAGGTGAGAGTAACCAATGTGTGTGGGGGTGTAAATGTTATTTCTAAGGACCTTTCAGGGCAAACCTATTCATTTTTCCTTTGCTCCTGGATGTGAACCTATTGTGCAAGGGCGCATTGATTTAGCCCCTACTGACGACTGGCGCTATACTGAGTCAAGCTTTGTAATACAACAATTCAACGAAGCTACTCAAACTTGGAACCAATGGGCTTATTCAGGACTTGGTTTTAATCAAAATATTAACCGCAAGGTTACCGATGAGTATTTAACTAGAAAAGGAAAGTTTCGAGTGGTGCGCCGCATATCAAACTTAGATAATACGTTTGAATGTATGCAAGTGATTGCTGAAAAAGATTTCGAGGTGATCTTGAAGAACCTGATGTTATAGGGGTAGGTTGTGTTGGAAATAAATTCCATGTAGTGGTAATTCCCAAAGGGGTACAGGTCCTTTTACCTATAGGCTTGTACATAAAAATCCCTGCAGGAAGTACTACCCCTGATACCTCTGTAGCGCGTACGCAAAGCCGGAGATAACTTTTTCCTCGATTTGGATGGTACGAACCTCAATACCGCTTATAAGTTTACGGTAACCGATGCCTGCCCAAGTACAAAAGATAGAGAGCTTACCCTTAGTAATATTCGCCTCCCTAAAATTAAGGCACAAAAAGAATACTATTGTGTAGGTCAATCAGCAGTACTCAAAATGGATGATTTAGGACCTAATATCACTATTGAGTGGTATCGCTCCGACAATATGGCTGTTGCAGTAGCTACAGGTCATACCCTTACCATCCCTGCTCTTACAGCTGCTGACTTTACAAACCAATACAAAGTAGTTATTAAGATAGCAGGAAAACCAGCTGCTGCTACTTGTATCACCAACGCTATTGCTGCTTATCAGTTCCAGCAAATTACCACTTATCCTTCATATACCGCTCCTATTGGAGTAGATACCTCTAAATGTATGGAAGGTAATGGGGCTATGTATTTTCGATTTGAATACACTCTTTACAGGGACTACTCTTACTACAAGTGGTGTTACTACTACTATTGAAGAAGCTTCAGGAGTAATAGCAGTGCCTGCCAACGGTATAATTAATATCAATCTATCAGAGGTGATGGGAACTCATACCTTCCTCTATAAAAATACTTAGCCCTTGTGGAGAACTCATCACCCAAAGCTACCGCTAAGCTAACAGTAGCACGTGCTTTCAAACCTGCCGTAAAGACTACTATCAAAGTATGTAATCCATCTGTAACTTTGAATGAAGTAAAACAACTTATTAATGAAGGCTCTCCAGAGGTGGTAGCTAAGCAACCTATATTCCATTGGTATAGTTCGCTCTCTGATGCGCAAGCTCAAACTTCAGAAATAGCAGTTACTACTTCTATCAATACCCTAATGGTAGTTCGCAAGATTATTACTTGCGCTTTACAAAAAAATAATTATTGTACTGAAACTATATACAAAATTACCATAGTAGGTGAAACAAGTGTGACAGCTAAAACGCTCACCAATACAGCCTGTCAGATTACCACAGTTGCTGACCTTAAAGCTTTAGTAGACCCCTGCCGATACAGCCAATGTACTTATCTATAAAAATGGGGGTACTGTAGCTTTGGGCTGATGAAACAATAATAGAAGATAATGTGGGTTATACGTATGCCAAAAATGTTTATCGTTGTGTGACTTCACCTGTTGCGCTGAACTTTAACTTTACCCCTCGTTCTGTTGCTAAAAACGAACAAATATCAGTATGTACTTTTATAGGCTATTACGGAGGTTTGCATACTAAAGTAAAAGATATTAAAGATGCTTTACAAGTGCTCTATCCAACTGCTACAATAACTGTTTTGGGTAGCTCTTCAGGAAATTGGTATGTACAAACAAACCCTAATTCTGAGGTGTCAATTACTGGCTATTCAGGATTTAAAATACAAGAAGCTGGTAAGTGTGAGTCCTTGCCTTATGTGGTGCGCCTTGCTCAAAATGATACTACTCCTGTACAAGCTCAGTCTATTACCACTTGCGAGGAGATTATGGCTGGTGAATTAGCAGACCAATTGCAAGCTACCTATGGCTATACAAATGTAGAAATAATAGCTGGTAGGTCTACTGCTCCTTTGGCAAGAACCGCTTTTGTAGATTGGAACACAGCTCTTTTACTTTACAGCTGAAGCAACTGGCAAATGTCGTAGCCCTAAAGTGCCTTTAACTCTTATTAAGGATACTAATGTTACTATAGCAACTCCGAAAAGCTTTGAGGTGTGTAAGGCTGTAGGCCAGCAACCTAAGGTAAGTGACCTTAAGACTGTTGTAGGAGCTAATGCACGTATATTCATACGTAATAATAATAACCAGTGGCAACTACAGGCGGATAATGACAATGTAAGTGAGAATAATTCATACTTCTACACTATACAAGAAGCAGGCAAGTGTCCAAGTGAGAAAACAGCCTTGATTGTACGTATCACTCGTAAGACTCCTACACCGTCTGCTCCTACGGCAGCTACCTTCTGCCAAGGGGCAACTCTAACAAGCTTAAAAGGATTATATAGATAATAATCCTCAAAATGTAGGTACACTACGTGTATATGCTAACAATACCGACACAACACCTTTGTCGAATACAACTGTTCTGACGAATAATACAACCTATTATTTTTCCTTACAGGATACAGATCCTTCCAAGTGTGAGAGTGATCGTAGAGCTATTATGGTAAAATTGGTGCCTGCCCCAACGGTATTGGCTAGCTATACCTATTGTCCAGGTACGAAAGTAGAAACTCTTTGGGATGCTATAGATCCTAATGATAGTGATCATTCTCTGAGGATTTATGAAAACGCTACAGGAGGTACAGCTCTGAGTAGAATGCCCTCTTGCGTGCAGGTAATTACTATGTGGCAGAATCCTCTTCTTCCAGTTCCTTAGGTAGCTGTGAGACTTCGTGTGCCACTTACAGTAGTTTTCCATACGTCACCTACTATAACTGTGCAACCACAGGATGCTACCTATTGTAAAGGAATCACAGCTACCGCTCTTAGTGTAACAGCTATAGGCTCAGGTACTTTATCTTATCAATGGTATAGCAATACCACAGATAGTACTATAGGAGGTACTCCAGTAGGGACAAATAGTGCTAGCTATACTCCTTCAACGACAACAGAGGGAACTACTTACTATTATGTACAAGTATCTAGCACTACAGGTTGTACGGCAGCAGTGAGTAGGACAGCTAAGGTGATAGTAGAATGCAGCCATCAACTCCAACAGTAGCCCAAGTGGCAGCAGCAGGTTGTGGCACACTTAGCACGGCTAAGGTAAGCAACTACGCTACCTACCCTACAGGAACTACCTTTACCATTACTACAGCTACGGATGCTGCGGTAGCAGGTGCTAGTGTATTGGGAGATGGTACTATCAGTGGTATTGCTTCGGCAGGTACATATAAAGTAAAAGCAAAACAAGGAACTTGTGATTCTTCACCAGTAACCTTCACTATAGATGCAGCTTTACCAATGCCATCAACTCCAACAGTAGCCCCAGTGGTAGCAGCAGGTTGTGGTACACTTAGCACGGCTAAGGTAAGCAACTACGCTACCTACCCTACAGGAACTACCTTTACCATTACTACAGCTACGGATGCTGCGGTAGCAGGTGCTAGTGTATTGGGAGATGGTACTATCAGTGGTATTACTTCGGCAGGTACATATAAAGTAAAAAGCAAAACAAGGAACTTGTGATTCTTCACCAGTAACCTTCACTATAGATACAGCTTTACCAATGCCATCAACTCCAACAGTAGCCCCAGTGGCAGCAGCAGGTTGTGGTACACTTAGCACGGCTAAGGTAAGCAACTACGCTACCTACCCTACAGGAACTACCTTTACCATTACTACAGCTACGGATGCTGCGGTAGCAGGTGCTAGTGTATTAGGAGATGGTACTATCAGTGGTATTACTTCGGCAGGTACATATAAAGTAAAAAGCAAAACAAGGTACTTGTACTTCGAGACGAACTTTACGATAGACGCTGCTTTGGCAGTACCGGCAGCTCCAACAGTTACCTTGACCCCAGCAAGCTGTACAAGCTTGACCGTAGCTAAGATCAGTAACTATGTAGCAGGACAGACATATTGGAATGGTACGACTCAGCTTAGTGTAAATGCAACGACCCATGAGATTACAGGTCTTGGAGTAGGTACGTATACGATTACCACAAAGGGAGCAGGCTGTGAATCGGTGGCCTCTAGTAGCTTTGAGATCAAAGCAGAACAAGCAGCTACTACGACTACGAGACCCAGTGGGAGCTACTTATGTAAAAGATGCGATAGCTGCTCCACTTACGGTAACAGCTACAGGGGAAGGAGTGCTTAGTTACCAATGGTTTGAGGCTACTTCACCAACGGCTACGGGTACTGCGGTAGGTAGCAATAGTCCAAGCTATACGCCATCTACCTCTACAATAGGGAAGTAAGTTCTATTATGTAGAAGTAACAGGTAGTTGTGGTACAATCAAGAGTGCTGTTGCAGAGATCAAGGTTCTATCCGTAATAGATGCGGTAGATGATCCAGAGGTAAGTGTACCACGTACAGGAGGAACAGTATCAATCTTGACCAATGACACATTGAACGGTAACCCAGCTACCCCAAGTAATGTAACGGTAACCATCGATAACGATGGCGGTCTTACTGGACTTACTGTGGATAGTACAGGTAAGTTGGTAGTACCGAACAATACTACCCCAGGTACATATACTATTGACGTATAAGATCTGTGATAAGCTAGATGTGAATGTATGTGACACAGCGACCGCTAAGATCAAAGTTCCATCCGTAATAGATGCGGTAGATGATACAGAGGTAAGTGTGCCACAAACAGGAGGAACAGTATCTATCTTGACCAATGATACGTTGAATGGGACTCCAGCTACCCCAAGCAATGTAACGGTAAGCATAGACAACAACGGAGGTCTTACCGGACTTACCGTAGATAGTACAGGTAAGTTGGTAGTACCTAATAATACAACACCAGGAACTTATACAATAACGTATAAGATCTGTGATAAGGCTGATGCGAATGTATGTGACACAGCTACAGCGAAGATCAAGGTACCGTCAGTAATAGATGCGGTAGATGATACAGAGGTAAGTGTGCCACAAACAGGAGGAACAGTATCTATCTTGACCAATGACACGTTGAATGGGACTCCAGCTACCCCAAGCAATGTAACGGTAAGCATAGACAACAACGGAGGTCTTACCGGACTTACTGTAGATAGTACAGGTAAGTTGGTAGTACCTAATAATACAACACCAGGAACTTATACAATAACGTATAAGATTTGTGATAAGGCCGATGCGAATGTATGTGACACGGCTACAGCGAAGATCAAAGTTCCATCCGTAATAGATGCGGTAGATGATCCAGAGGTAAGTGTACCAGGTACAGGAGGAACAGTATCAATCTTAACCAATGATACGTTGAACGGTAACCCAGCTACCCCAAGTAATGTAACGGTAACCATCGATAACGATGGTGGTCTTACTGGACTTACCGTAGATAGTACAGGTAAGTTGGTAGTACCGAACAATACTACCCCAGGTACATATACTATTACGTATAAGATCTGTGACAAGGCTAATTTGAATGTATGTGACACAGCGACCGCTAAGATCAAAGTAACAGGAACTCCTACAACGATACAGGCGAATGATGATGGCGTATGGGGAGGTGGAACACAAGGCGAATTCCTAACACCGAGCATATTGGATAATGACCAAATAGGCACAAGGATAGGACTTACGTCTTCGGATGTATCCATAGAGAAGACACAAGGTCAGCCAACACCGGACAGTCACTTGGTGATGAATGCAGATGGTCGTATTACTGTAAAATCAGGGATAGCAATAGGTACTTATATCTATTACTATACGATTATCGACAAGACTAATAACCAGACATCGAGAGCGAAGGCGATTATCAAAGTGGTGAACTTTGTAGCACAGCAGGATGAATATAGGATGGTTAATACGAAGTCTAGTCCACAGAGCACCCCAAGTGTTATCGCCAATGATGAGATGGATGGAAAGAAGCCCCCAGTGATAGGTACAGATGTTACGCTTACCCTGGGGTAGCGAGTCATCCGAACCTTCATATGAATCCAGATGGAACGATAACGATATCGCTCAACACACCCGATGGTACATATACGTATGAGTATACAATATGTAGGATAAAGCAATCCGAGTGATTGTAAGAGTGCAAAGGCGATAATCCATTTACATCCGTCAGTGGTAGCGAATGATGATGATTATAGTGCTCAATCGTTGAATGTCATTTCGTCATTCAGCAGTGGTTGGTAATGTATTGGATAATGATACGCTAGGGAGGAGCTGCTATAACAGATCCGACGAAGGTTATCATCACCTTGCTAGATAATGGAGGACTTAGTGGAGTAAGTATTGGATCCAATGGAGCTGTTGCAGTACCACAAAGGCGCCCCATCGGGTACCTATAGGGTAAGGTATAATCTATGTATATCAGACCTAACAATGGTGTGTGATGATGCTGTTATAACATTGGAGGTTTCAAAGAAGGAGCAATAGAGATATACAATGGGGTTTCTAGTAATGGAGATGGTCATAATGATGGCTTTAGTATAAAAGGCATGAGAGATTATCCTAAGAACAGATTGAAGATATTCAATCGTTGGGGAGTTTTGGTATATGAGAAAGAAGGTTATACCAACTCGGAACCCTTCACAGGATATTCAAATGGCCGCTCCACGATAGAGAGAGGAAGAAGCTTCCACAGGGGACATACTATTATATCCTAGAGTATGAGAATAGTCATAACCAGACACAGACAAAGAGTGGTTGGTTGTATCTCAAGACAGAATAATAAATAGGAGATAAAACCATCAGAAGGCATCCTTTTTAGGATGCCTTCTTTTTCTTTTTATAAATAAAAGGATAAAAAAGTAAGAAAGATGTTAGGGAGAAGAATAAAAAGACTATTGTATAGTTTAATAATTTGTAATATCTTTGCGCCCCTAAAAAGTTCGAAAATTATAAAAAAATGAGAGAAAAAGGAATGTTATTTCGCAAATAAGGTATCTATTTACAGGTATCTTCTTATTGTTCTTAGCAGTAAGGGCTCATGCCTATGATAGAACAATAGAGGAGGCAGTGGGAATATATAACCATTTGCAAGGAAATAAAGCTTTGCCATATTTCCCCGATAGGAATGGAAATAGAGCAAGGAGGTATTGATGATGAGACGGTAACACTAACCTCTACCAATAACTCGCTCAGTTGTAAGCCTACTGGTCAGCTTCGTATCCAAATACAAAAGCCCAAATCAGGAAAAAACCTATAGGGTGAAACTAACCAAAATTTCCTGCAGGATATACGGGAGATACAGAGTTTCTAATTGATGAAAGTAAAAAGTAGGAGGAATATCCTTTGTTGTTGAAACAGCGTATGTGATGCCACCAGGTGCCTATGAAGTAAAACTATTAGATACTACAAATCCCATAAATCTACTACCCGTACCGGCCACTATAAATACACTTCCAAGAGATTTTCCTGCTACCGATAGATCAAAATGATGATTTTGGGAAGATCAAGTGTATATGGATATAAAAGAATGGAGGAAAGCTGATTGTGCTTATATGGATGTTCGTTATTCAAGGGAATACGAATTCTCCTTTTCTATAAATATTTTACTACTCCAGAACTTAGAGATTTGTATGAGTATACAGCTTACTCAGATGATGACTTTAAATCAAATATATGGAGGGAATCCCAACCATCCCTCTATCCAATGGCGACCTCTTTTCGATGTCCCAGCAGGAAGAACAGTTTTTACTAATGTAATATATTATGACCTACAGGCTCATGGCCGAAAAATATAAAGACTTAAAAACAAGTACAGGGCGCCCTAAATTCTATTTTTAGAATCAAGGGTACAAATTGTCAATCATCAATGGATGCTGGTGATATGAGGTTTATGGGAGCTAATATCTCTTTTTGGGTACATGTCAGGCACCCGAAATGACATTAACAGCAGGGGGTAGTTTGGTGTGTCTTCCCATATCCTATGAAATCAGACAAGGAGGAGTAAAAAGTAAAAGAAGGACAATTCACACAAGCAGGACAGGAAAAATAACTGTTTTTAGATGGAGGAAGATATTTTTGATCCTAACCAAGAATATGAGGTAACTTTCACCTCAGCCGACGGACAGACTGAGATCCGAAAAGATAAGTTTAGTGATTTTTATAGAACTGTAAAAGCCAGATGGAGGATATATAGAACAAGATAGGTGTTTTGGTAGTCTAGAACCCCCTAAGGGAATGATTAGGACGTATTTTAGGAGAAATATGGGAGGAACACAATTCTCTATGAATGGATTCAAGGTTACTTTATTACAAGCACCTGCAGCGTACAGAGATGAACCAGGTAAGCTCAAAGCTAACCAAACAGTTACAATAGCCTACAGGAATCCCAATTCGGTGATAACTAACATCATGGCTACTCAGAATCAGGATGATCTAGAGCAGTACTTTACTCTCCCTGAAGGAATATACAAAATAAAGGTAGAGGATCTGTGTGGGAATGTGACTTATCTATATAGTCGTTATAGTGTAGATGAGTTTAAGTTACAATATCCTCTTATAAGGAAAAAGAACTGACCCCTGAGGTGGAAGCGGAATGTACCAAGGTAAGAGTATATCCCTTCAGAGGGAACCCTGCGAAGGATTGGCTTAAAAATAAATGGGGATGAGAAAAGGATCTTTGTTTACCTTTATAAACTCCCTACAGGTGTTAATGACGGAGAAGTCTCCGTAAGTAGTGGACTTACTAATCCGGTAGGAAGTGTTTTCTATAAGAAAGCTGTATATGATCCTAAAAATCCTTCTTCCGTAGATCAATATTTTTCCTTACCAAGAAATCAGAACTCTGTAGGGAAATATCTCTTTGTGTATGGAGGAGATATGACAGGTGCTAATAACTCTGAATCAGGGAATTGCTAAATATATCCAAAAGCGGAGGCACTCAAGGTTGTGTACGTACCTTTGAATTTGATGTGGATAGTGCATTACTGAGCTTTGATTCTAATACCTATAAAGGATATCGTTGTGATGATAATACAGGAGAAATCAGGCTAAAGGCAATCAATGGCATGGGATCAATAGGTACTTATACTTATGAACTATATGATGTAAAAAGATGGGACTAGGATCGATACTAAGACAGCGCCTAAGGGGACTGAAGTGGTGTTCAATTCCTTAGGAACTTTTGCTGCAGGACAAAGTACTCGTTGGGTAAAAATAACTGATTCAGAATGTGCAGCAGCTCATGTGTGGAAGGAATTACCTGTCGCTAAGGCATCCCAGTCTAATCTTCTGTTAAAGAACCCTTTGAATGCAGCCTATTGCAAAGGAGAAAGACTTGTTATAGAATTACAGTCTGTAGGGGCTACTAAGTACTTGTGGACCTTACCCGATGGATCTATACAAGATACAGGAACAACCCCCAAGCTAGTGATTCCCTCAGTACAAGAGAGCCACTCAGGTACCTATTCCGTTAAGGCAGAAGGACTAACTTGTGGGGCTGATACTTTGACCTTCAGCTATAAAGTAAATATACTGAATGCCCCAACTGCAGGACAGACTTATACTCTTTGTCAAGGAGCAAGCATCTCTGATCTGAAGGCAAAAGTAGATACTAATATAACTAAGGTAAGAGTCTATAAGAATGGAGTCTTGGTTACCAATGATAGTGAAGTGCTTACAACTACAGATACTTATACGGTAAGTAAGTTTAATGCAACCTGTGAGACAAACCAAGTAGGAGTTACAGTAGCTCTTATCAATATAGCCCAACCTACACTGACTGTAACTGCTGCCACCTGTACTTCAGTAAGTGTAGCGAAGGTAAGCAACCGTGCTACCTACCCTGCCGGTACTACCTTTACCATTACCACAACTGCGGATGCTGCAGTAGCAGGTGCTAGTGTAGCGGCAGATGGTACTATCAATGGTATAACAGCCGCAGGCACCTATAAAGTAAAAAGCGACACGAGGTACTTGTACTTCAGAGACGAACTTTACGATAGATGCAGCCTTGCCAGTGCCAGTAGCTCCAACAGTAGCGCAAGTAGCAGCTGTAGGTTGTGGAACGCTTAGCACAGCGAAGGTAAGCAACCATACTAGTTACCCTGCCGGTACTACCTTTACCATTACCACAGCTACGGATGCTGTAGTAGCAGGCGCTAGTGTAGCGGCAGATGGTACTATCAATGGTATAACAGCCGCAGGCGCCTATAAAGTAAAAAGTGACACGAGGTACTTGTACTTCAGAGGCGAACTTTACGATAGATGCAGCCTTGCCAGTGCCAGTAGCTCCAACAGTAGCGCAAGTAGCGGCTGCAGGGTTTGTGGAACGCTTAGCACAGCGAAGGTAAGCAACTACACTACCTACCCTGCCGGTACTACCTTTACCATTACCACAGCTGCGGATGCTGCGGTAGCAGGCGCTAGTGTAGCGGCAGATGGTACTATCAATGGTATAACAGCCGCAGGCACCTATAAAAGTAAAAGCGACACGAGGTACTTGTACTTCAGAGGCGAACTTTACGATAGATGCAGCTTTGCCAGTACCAGTAGCTCCAACGGTAGCGCAAGTAGCAGCTGCAGGTTGTGGAACGCTTAGCACAGCGAAGGGTAAGCAACTACGCTACCTACCCTGCCGGTACTGCCTTTACCATTACCACAGTTGCGGATGCTGCGGTAGCGAGGCGCTAGTGTAGCGGCAGATGGTACTATCAATGGTATAACAGCCGCAGGCACCTATAAAGTAAAAAGTGACACGAGGTACTTGTGACTTCAGAGGCGAACTTTACGATAGATGCAGCCTTGCCAGTGCCAGTAGCTCCAACAGTAGCGCAAGTAACAGCTGCAGGTTGTGGAACGCTTAGCACAGCGAAGGTAAGCAACTATGCTATGTACCCTACAGGTACTACCTTTACCATTACTACAGCTACGGATGCTGCGGTAGCAGGCACGAGTGTAGCGGGAGATGGTACTATCAATGGTATTACTTCAGCGAGGCAGCTATAAAGTAAAAAGCAAAAACAAGGAACTTGTACCTCCGAGACGAACTTTACGATAGACGCTGCTTTACCAGTACCGGCAGCTCCAACAGTTACCTTGACTCCAGCAAGCTGTACAAGCTTGACCGTGGCTAAGATCAGTAACTATGTAGCAGGACAGACATATTGGAATGGTACGACTCAGCTTACTGTAAATGCAACGACCCATGAGATTACAAGTCTTGGAGTAGGTACGCATACGATTACCACAAAGAATGCAGGCTGTGAATCGGTGGCCTCTAGTAGCTTTGAGATCAAAGCGAAACAAGCAGCTACAACGACTACGAGACCCAGTGGGAGCTATTTATACGAAGGATGCGATAGCTGCTCCACTTACGGTAACAGCTACAGGGGAAAGGAGTTCTTAGCTACCAATGGTTTGAAGCCACTTCCCAACAGCTCCAGGTACTGCAGTAGGTAGCAATAGTCCAAGCTATACACCTTCTACCTCTACAATAGGAAGTAAGTTCTATTATGTAGAAGTAACGGGTAGTTAGTGGTACCGTTAGGAGTGCTGTTGCAGAGATCAAGTACCGTCAGTAATAGATGCGGTAGATGATACAGAGGTAAGTGTGCCTACAAACAGGAGGAACAGTATCTATCTTGACCAATGATACGTTGAATGGGACTCCAGCTACTCCAAGCAATGTAACGGTAAGCATAGACAACAACGGAGGTCTTACCGGACTTACCGTAGATAGTACAGGTAAGTTGGTAGTACCTAATAATACAACACCAGGAACTTATACAATAACGTATAAGATCTGTGATAAGGCTGATGCGAATGTATGTGACACAGCTACAGCGAAGATCAAGGTACCGTCAGTAATAGATGCGGTAGATGATACAGAGGTAAGTGTGCCACAAACAGGAGGAACAGTATCTATCTTGACCAATGACACGTTGAATGGGACTCCAGCTACCCCAAAGCAATGTAACGGTAGCATAGACAACAACGGAGGTCTTACCGGACTTACTGTAGATAGTACAGGTAAGTTGGTAGTACCTAATAATACAACACCAGGAACTTATACAATAACGTATAAGATTTGTGATAAGGCCGATGCGAATGTATGTGACACGGCTACAGCGAAGATCAAGGTAACCCCAACGATAAAGGCGAATGATGATCCTGATACTACAGTTGGAGGCGGCGGAATCGTGGATATCTTGAGCAATGACCGCTTGAATGGTAATCCAGTAACGCCAACAGATGTAGCTATCACAATTCCGAACGATGGAGGACTTACGGGTCTTACGGTAGATAATACTACAGGAAAGCTTAAAGTTCCAACTAATGCAACCCCAGGTACGTATGAGGTAACCTATAAGATCTGTGCTGTAGGTGGAACAACTACATGTGATACGGCTAAGGTTAAGATCACAGTAACAGGAACTCCCAACAACGATACAGGCGAGATGATGATGGGGTTTGGGGGTAGGAACACAAGGGCGACTTCCCTGACTCCAAGTGTATTGGATAATGACCAAATAGGTACTAGGATAGGGAGCTTACAGCCTCAGATGTTTTGATAGAGAAGACACAAGGTCAGCCAGCACCGGACAGTCATCGGTGATGAATGTAGATGGTCATGTGACTGTAAAATCAGGGATAGCAATAGGTACTTATATCTATTACTATACGATTATCGACAAGACTAATAACCAGACATCGAGCAGAAGGCGATTATCAAAGTGGTGAACTTTGTAGCACAGCAGGATGAATATAGGATGGTTAATACGAAGTCTAGTCCACAGAGCACCCCAAGTGTTATCACCAATGATGAGATGGATGGAAAGAAAGCCCCCAGTGATAGGTACGGATGTTACACTTACCCCAGGGGTACCGAGTCATCCTAACTTGCATATGAATCCTGATGGTACGATAACGATAGCTCGAATACACCAGATGGTACATATACGTATGAATATACTATATGTAGGGTAAAGCAATCAACAGATTGTAAGACAACCCAAAGCGATTATCAACCTACATCCTTCATTGGTAGCTAATGATGATGATTATAGCTCACAACCAGTGAATGTAATCCATCAGTCAGCAGTGGTGGGTAATGTATTGGATAATGATACGCTTGGAGGAGTAGCCATCACGGATCCTACTAAGGTAACTATTACCTTGCTAGATAATGGCGGTCTTAGTGGAGTAAGCTTTGCACCTAATGGAGATGTTACGATACCTCAAGGAGCCCCAGCGGGTACTTATAGGGTAAGGTATAACCTATGTATAGCAGACCAATTGGCGGTATGTGATGATGCTATTGTTACTATTGTAGTTGCTAAAGAAGATCCTATTGAGATTTACAATGGAGTATCTAGCAATGGCGATGGTAAGAATGATGGCTTTAGAATAGAAGGAATATGAGTCTTATCAAAGAATACCTTAAAGATATTCAACCGATGGGGGGTTTTGGTATACCAGAAGGAAGGCTATACCAATGCGGATCCGTTCACAGGATATTCTAATGGACGCACTGTTATAGAAAGTAGTAAAAAGTTACCGCAAAGGCACTTACTATTATATCCTAGAGTACGAAAAATAGCAATAACCAGACTCAGACTAAGAGTGGTTGGTTGTATCTCAAAAGAGACTAAAAGTACTAATAGATCAGATGAGGTATCCTACAAAAGGATACCTCATCTCATTCTTTATTATAGGGAGTGTTTCTTAATAAAACAAGGAAATTAAAGGTATGATTTTAAAATACTGTCAAATAAACCTGTGTAATTAAACAAATATTAACACTTAATTTTAATACAATAAAAAGTTATGAACAATTTTTCATTTTTGTGGATAAGTGAGACAATAATTTTGCATCGAGTCATTTTTCTCAATGAGCAAAAGTATATATACAGAATAATATTTTGTTATACTCATTTGCAAATCAGGTATATATAGGTCAGTACACTCAGTGTATGAGCTATAATATACATCACTTTGCAAGGCGGTATAGGCGCAATTATAAAAAAACAGCAAAAAAATTATGGGGATAGAATTCGATAATCTGACATTTGATCTTCCAAAGAATGCGGAAAACCTAATCAAAGTAATTGGTGTAGGTGGCGGCGGTGGCAATGCCGTAAACTACATGTATAAGCAAAATATCAAAGGGGTCGACTATATCATATGCAATACGGATCGACAAGCACTTGATAAGAGCCCCATAGTGAACAAAATCCACTTAGGGATTGAACTGACTGAGGGACTCGGTGCAGGATCCAATCCTGAAGTAGGAGAACAGTCTGCCATGGAAAGTATTGAGGAGATAAAAAGCTATGTTGGGTACCAATACCAAAATGGCTTTCATCACCGCAGAGTATGGGCGGCGGTACTGGAACAGGAGCAGCGCCTATTATCGCTAAGATTTGCCGAGATATGGGTATACTCACTGTAGGTATCGTAACCAGTCCTTTTAAGTTCGAAGGGGAAATCCGTTTAGCTCAAGCGCAAAAAGGAATCGAAAATCTCCGCAAACAGTTGGATTCTCTCATTGTTATTAATAATAACAAGCTCAGAGATACTTATAGCAACTAGGGAATAAAGACTGGTTTTGCTAAAGCAGATGAGGTGCTTACCATTGCAGCCAAAGGAATTGCCGAGGTGATCACCAAGGATTTCGAAGTGAATATTGACCTAAGGGACGCACATACAGTGCTTTCCAATAGTGGTACTGCTATCATGGGTACAGGTTACGGAACAGGTGACAATCGTGCTATGGATGCTGTAAAAAGTGCCTTAGAATCTCCTTTGCTCAATGATAATAGAATCACTGGTGCTAAGAATGTCCTCCTGCTTATCCTCTATGGAAAAGAGGAGATCACCATGGACGAGGTGGCTGAAATCAATGAGTATATCAGAAGGAGGCAGGTAACAGTCAGGAACTGGCTGCCGGTTACAAGACTAATATCATCATGGGTATGGGCTGAAGAAGAAGCCCTCGAGGATAAGGTTATGGTTACAGTCGTAGCCACTGGTTTCTCTACCGAACAACAACATGAGATTATTGATGTAGAACCTAAGAAAATAGTCCATTCCTTGGATGAAAATACACCTTTTGTTCAGGAACTGGATACTACTTCTTCTTTTACCGATATTTCTTTTGAAAATTCTCTAAAGAAAACAACAAGCTCAGAGTGAAAGTGTGCCTTCCTTTACAACACCTCAGGCTACAGTCTCTCAGCCGATTAGAAGTGAAGTAGAGATCACTCTCATGCTCCTGAAAAACTAATTCTATAACTATTGATGACTCTCTATATAGAGTGCCTGTGCAGTATGAGGTAGTAGAGCGCTTTGTTGCAGCTCCTCAGGAAGAGTTTGTAATATATCAAGACAACTCCTAAGCCTCAGCCAGTACAACCTTTGCAGGCAGAAAGAGAGGTAATCGTAATGGAACCTCAACGCCCTCAGGCATCTGTTACAAAACAAAAGCAGTAATGTCAGCTATGGCAGAAGAGGATGCCAAGATAGTACACAATCTCAATGATTATCTGGAGGTGGAAGAAATGCTCATTCAAGCTCATTCTCCACAGCCAGAGGAAAAATCGATGAGGAGTTCAGAGCCGAAATACGTGTGAAAGAAACTACATCACCTAAGGAGCAGCCTAAGGAAGAAAAACCAAAATGCTTACCTCGCAGCTCTGAAAGAAAAATGCGGCTAACAGAAGAACAACTTTCAAGAATATGAGTCATCAGTTCTCTAATCAGAATAATTACAGATTGGAGGATTTGGAGAATACCCCTGCATATATGAGGAAAAATGTTGATATTTCGTCCTCTTTCTCAGGCTTGCTGCGTCTCACGTAGTACAATTAGCTTAGACTCTAACAATGTAACTCAGATTCGTGAGAACAATAGCTTCTTACATGACAATGTAGATTAATGTTATAAAAGTTAAATTTCAGTATCAGACAAAAAACAGTTAATGCAAATTAGCTGTTTTTGTTACAATAACTATTACAATGCAAAAACCAAGCATACCCAAAGGAACGCGTGATTTCTCTCCTTCGGAGGTGGCCAAGCGCAATTATATCATACAAACAATCCGAAAAGAATTTCGAACAATTTGGATTCCAACCTATAGAGACTCCTTGTTTTGAAAAACAGAAACGCTTATGGGCAAATATGGAGAGGAAGGAGATCGATTGATTTTTAGAATTTTTAGATGCAGGAGATTTCCTCTCAGAAGTCCCTACCGAGGTATATCAGTCAGCCAATAGTGCTAAGCTGGCGCCTTATATAAGTGGATAAGGCGCTCCGTTATGATCTTACGGTGCCTTTTGCTCGCTATGTAGTACAGCATCAGAATGAGATAAGTTTCCCTTTCAAGCGTTATCAGATTCAGCCCGTATGGCGATGCAGATCGCCTCAGAAGGGCGCTATCGTGAGTTCTATCAGTGCGATGCCGATGTGGTAGGCGCAAGAGGGCTGGCAGGAAGTGGAGTTCGTACAGCTCTATGATAGGGTCTTTACCGACCTACAAGTAAAAGGGGTTACTGTCAAGATGAACCACCGAAAAGATTCTCTCGTGCTTTGCTGAAATTATTGGGGCTCCAGACAAGTTGATTGACTTTACAGTAGCCTTGGACAAGCTCGATAAGATAGGCAAGGAGAAAGTCGAAGAGGAAATGATCCAAAGAGGAATTACTCCTGAGGCTATTGCCAAGATACAGCCTGTATTCTCTCTTGAGGGGATTTCTCTCAGAAAATAGCACAGCTCAAAGGACATCCTCTCTACTTCTCCCTACAGGGACTGGAGGGAATTGCTGACTTAGAGTTTATCTATACTCAGACTCAGCTATTGGGTTTTACAAACAGCTGCTCTGGAGTTGAGGTAACACTCGCTCGCGGTCTGAACTATTATACTGGGGCTATTTTCGAGGTAGCCGCACCCAAAGAGTTGCTTTGGGATCTATAGGCGGTGGGGGGCGCTATGACGAACTCACTGAGATATTTGGTCTTAAGGGCATGAGTGGGATAGGTATTTCTTTTGGTTTGGATAGGATATACCTTGTCTTAGAACAATTGGATTTGTTCCCCAAGACTTTGGATAATACGCTCGATGTGCTCTGTATCAACTTTTGGAGAAAAAGAGGCGTTGGCGTCTTTCAAGGTAATACAACAATTACGTGCGAAAAGGTTATAGAGGCAGAACTCTATCCAGAGTCTACTAAGCTTAAGAAACAATTGTCCTATGCCGATAGTAGGCAAGTAAGGTATGTGATACTTATAGGCGAAGAGGAACTAAGCAATGCAACGGCTGTACTGAAGAATATGCTTACAGGCGAGCAAAATACCTATTCTTTGCAAGAGATAGTCAATCATATATAATATGGCCAATATAAATGTAAAAAGAGGCTGTCCGATATGGGATAGCCTCTTTTTATATTTTGATAAGTATCAAATTTCCATTCTTTATTCTATAGATTGAATGACTGCTTTTTCAGCTTCTTTACGGGAGCCATCAAAAGCCATCAACACCTGCTACAGTGGTGTATTTCAGTACATACTTCTTGGTAGGGTAGAGGCGGTTATAGACCCCTTGGCACATCAGGGTAGCTTCATGGAAAGCCACATAGGATTAGCTGAGCTTTCTGGGTGAGTATTTACATCGCCTATGGCATAGACCCCTTCTATATTTGTTTGGTAATCAAGAGCATTATTTACCTTGATGGCATTTCTTTCTATCTCCAATCCCCAATCTGCGATAGGCCCCTAACTTAGGAGTAAGTCCAAAGAGGGGAATAAAGTAGTCGGTAGTGAGTTCCTCTTGCGCACCTTCCTTTTCAAGGACTACCGCTGAGAGTTTTCCTTCTCCCTAGACCTACCACCTCACAAGGGGTGATAAGGTTGATCTTAGCCTGCTGCTTTGAGTTCTTTGACTTTTTCTACCGAATCCAAGGCTGCACGGAACTCATTGCGACGATGTACTAAGGTCACCGACTGTGCGATGCTGGATAGGTAGATACTCAGTCAAGGGCAGAGATCTCCTCCTCCGGCAATCACTACTCGCTTGCCCGCAAAGCGTTCAGGGTTCTTTACAAAATATTCTACTCCCTTATCCTCATAATCAGCCAGATTGCTGATCTCGAGGCTTGCGTGGCTCGAAGGTTCCTAAGCCTCCTGCGATAGCCACCGCTTTACCTTTCACTTGGGTACCCTTGTCGGTGGTGACGATAAAGGTATCATCGGCTTGTTTTTCCAGGTTACAGCTGTCTCCGATAGGGTAAATTCAGGTTGGAACTGTTTGATCTGCTCCATGAGGTTGTCTATCAGTTCTCCGGCTCCTACACTGGGGTATCCTGGAATATCAAAAGATAGGTTTTTGGGATAAAAGCTCTGTAAGCTGACCCCCTGGCTGTGGTAGGGTGTCTATTAGGTGGCACTTTAAGGCGCAAAGACCTGCTTCAAATACGGCAAAAGAGTCCTGTAGGTCCCGCCCCATGATGATAATATCTGTTTCTTTCATGAAAGTTGATTTGATGGTGCAAAAATACAAATTTTTAATTGTTAATGGTTAATGGCCTTTTTGTTAATTTCAATTACGCTTCATTTTCTTTTTACCTCTTTACTTGGGCTGGTAACCACTGAGGGATAACAAAGACAATCATTACTATACAGAAGATCCATTTCATAAGATAAAGGGATTAGTAGAGTAATTTGATTTCTTTAAGGGAGAATGAGCTCATTGGGGCATCTTCCTGTTCTACTTGAGTTGCCCATTATGACTTCACACCCTGATGTAGCCCATAAAGCGCTCTCCATTGGGATATTCGAAGGTGGAGGCTTGTCCTTGCAGGAACAGGTAGGGTGTGGTATTCGTCCAACATGGTCTCAAAGCGAGTAGGGGAGAGGCTCCTGAGTGATACCTCCAACTCTTGGCATATAGGAAGTAATACTTCTTCTAAGTCAAAAGGGTGTCCCATGATTTTTTGTAAAGAGGATACATTGGGTAAATCGTTAAAAATACTTGGTTTACATTCAGACCTATGCCTATAATAGAGGAACTAATTTGCTCTTTGTGTGAGGGTATTTTTCATAAAGATTCCACAGATTTTTCTTCTTTGATGACAAAATGTCATTTGCCCTTGACAGCCAAGTCAGGATATATAGTTTTAAGGCACGAAAAATAGCTAAAGATACTTCCATATTCAGTAGGAAATGGTATTCGGAATGGAGGTTCTCGAAACTTTTTCAAAACACTGAGATGTTGGATTTTTACCTGGCTCAGAAATCCATTTAGCTCCTTGTTGTCCTCTCCTTGTGTCTGTGAGAAGCCCATATACAACTTAGGTCTTTACTTGTTTTTCTTTTTAAGAGATTTTTCAGATATGTATTGGTAGAATTTGTGGCATTAAGTTTGATAATTTTCCATAAAATGTTATACCTTTGTCGCTTTGCAAAAGTAATTATTGAATGTCAGATAACACAGAACAAATGTTGTCTTCCATACTGGAAGGAATACTAAAAAGTAAAGGGTCAGGATATCACTATTTTAGACCTTAGATCCATTGAGAATGCAGTATGTAGCTACTTTGTCATCTGCACAGGGGCTCCATACCAAGTATCGGCCATCTCTGGAGCAGTACAGAGACAGACTCCTCAGAAACCATGGCATGTAGAAGGCGAGCAGAATGCTGGTGGATTCTCCTGGACTATGTGGATATAGTGGTGCATGTCTTCCAAAAACCTATACGCGAATACTATGATATAGAAGGCCTATGGGGTGATGCTAAAATTACTCATATAAAAACGAATGAAGAGTTATGAACGAGAAACAAACCCTCTCGCTTTTCGGCCTTTTGGTCCTATGCGGGACTTGCTATTATTTTTATTCTTTATCCTAACCCGCTCTCTTCTTCTGGGTTATGGAAACAACCAGGAAATCCCTCAGACAGAATTCGAAAAATTCCTACAGGATGGAGATATCTCCAAAGTAGTGGTGGTCAATAAGCACCAAGCGCGTATCTACCTATTCCTGAAGCTGAAAAGCCAGATCATAAGTCGGTACGTCCCGAGAGTTCTCTGTTCAAGGGGGGAGCAGAGTCCGAGGTGCCTCAGTACAAAATGGAAGTAGGGGTATTGGAGAATTTCGAAAATAGGTTCAATAAGATTGTTGCTGAGAACAACCTCTCAATACACAGCTTATCTATAAGACAGAACAGAATTTCTTAGGGGATATTCTTATCACAGTAGTATTGCCTTTGGTGCTCTTTGTCGGATTTGTGGATTTTCCTCATGCGTCGCGCAGGTGAGGTGGTATGGGAGGAGGACAAAGCTTTTTCAATATAGGACTGCTCGTGCATCTGCTCTTTGATGGAGAAAAGGATAAGAAGATTACTTTCCAGGATGTAGCTGGTTTAGAAGGAGCTAAAGAGGAAGTGCAAGAGATTGTGGATTTCCTTAAAAATCCAGAAAAATATACCTCCTTAGGAGGAAAAATCCCTAAAGGGGCTCTCTTGGTAGGTCCTCCAGGAACAGGGAAAACACTTCTTGCCAAGGCGGTAGCAGGTGAGGCTAAGGTGCCTTTCTTCTCGCTTCTGGATCTGACTTTGTCGAAATGTTCGTCGGAGTAGGGGCTTCTCGTGTGAGGGATCTTTTCCGTCAGGCTAAGGAAAAATCGCCTTCTATCATTTTTATTGATGAGATTGATGCCATAGGTAGAGCTCGTGGAAAAAACAATCTACCAATGCTAATGATGAAAGAAAAACACACTCAATCAGCTACTACCGAGATGGATGGCTTTTGGTACTACGACCAATGTGTGATTGTTCTTGCCGCTACCAACCGTGCGATATCTTGGATAAGGCACTGCTCAGGGGCTGGGCGTTTTCGACCGACAGATATATGTGGACTTGCCTGACCTGAACGAGCGTAAGGAGATTTTCAAGGTACACTTACGCCCAATCAAGATTACCGAGAACTTGGATTTGGACTTCTTAGCCCGACAGACTCCTGGCTTCTCTGGGGCAGATATCGCCAATGTGTGTAATGAGGCGGCACTCATCGCTGCTCGCCGTGGCAAGGCCTCGGTAGACAAACAGGATTTCTTGGATGCTGTCGATAGAATCATTGGTGGTTTGGAGAAGAAGAATAAGATTATTACTCCAGAGGAGAAGAAGGCAATCGCTTATCACGAAGCAGGTCATGCGACAGTAAGCTGGCTATTGGAGCACGCAGCTCCTTTGGTCAAGGTAACTATTGTACCTCGTGGTCGCTCCTTAGGAGCTGCTTGGTACTGCCTGAAGAGCGACAGATCGTCCGTACAGATCAGATTCAGGATGAGATGTGTGCTGCCTTGGGCGGACGTGCAGCCGAGCAGATTGTCTTCGGAAAAATATCCACTGGCGCTCTCAGTGACTAGAGAAGGTCACTAAGCAGGCCTGCGCTATGGTTACGTATATGGCCTTAATGAAAAATTGGTAACTTGACTTATTATGACCCTACAGGCGAAGAATATGGATTTACCAAACCTTTATAGTGAAAAACATCCAGGTAATCGATGAGGAAATAAACCGTATGCATGGAAGAACAATACCATGTGCTATCTCTATCCTACAGGAAAATAGGGAAAAACTTACTATTTTGGCTGAATTGCTCTTGGAAAGGAAGTTATCTTTAAGGAGGACTTGGAAAAATATCTTCGGAAAGCGTCCTCATGAAGAAAAAGAAACTTATTAATATAGGTCACTACTCAAAAACAGCTAATTAAACGAATTAGGGTTTTATTTGGTTAGTGTTGGGTGAGAGACTCTATTTATGATCTCTTAGTGAATATGACTGTCATATTTTAGGATGAGATGGTCATATTTTGCTTTATAAGTATTTCTTAATAACAGTTGTATTCTTGTTAATTATGAAAGATAAGGACGTAATATATATATGCTACCTTTGCTCTGACGCTTAAAAAGAAAAAGAAATAGAAAAATTATTAGTCTTGGCTAGTCTTATACTAGCTATTGGTAGTGCATCTGCACAACAAGCTTCCTTGGACAGAGGGAGGTTACAACTCAATGGTGGTTTCGGTTTCACAGGATGGGGTGTCCTGTCTACTTAGGGTTGGATTTTGGGGTGAGCTCCTCAGATAACCGTAAGAGAACTCTTCTACCGTGCCGACAAAATAGCGGGTGTACGCTATAATAACTTTGGGGAGTGCTTGCCAGCAGAAATTATCACTTCGATAAGTTATTCCGCTTACCTTCTCAGGTAGATGTGTATGCTGGGGTGAGCCTTGGTTTTTATTCTTGGAATAATGATTATAGTGGATATAATCGTTACTGGGTATCTGACTCACGATTCGAGCTTAGGCTTACGTGTACAGACAGGAGGACGTTATTTCTTTGCAGATAACTTCGGAGTGAATGCTGAACTTTTCTAGAAAATAATGCAGGTAATTCTATTGCTTCTGGAGGTTTCAAAAGCAGGAGTTACTTATCAGTTCTAAAGAACTTTTTCATTGTATAAAATCCTTCCTTGCCGCGGCAGGAAGGATTTTTATTATAGAGATCTTCTCTTAGAATTTGTAAGTAAGTCCAGCTCAACTTCTCTTATTTGGAATCACTTTCACCGCGTCATCGTCATAGATAGCTTGGAATACTAAGCTGGCAGAAATGTAGTCATTTACTTTCATCATTAGGTTGAAAGTGTAATCTATATCCACATTGCTAGGTTTGTCAAAGGTAATTGCTGCATAGGTTAAGAGTGTTTTCTAAGGTTATGTTCTCCAAAAGGTTGAACTTAGCATAAGCATTAACAGCTGCACCGAATTCATAACGAAAAGTTTTCCTTTTTCTACCCCAAAGTGAGCAACATCTTGATGTAAACTTCTTAGCGGTGAAGAGATAGGACGAAGTAGCAGGAGCAATGTTCACTTTAGGTTGTCGCTCTTTTCCACAACATACCAGGACCGAAAAGAAGTACCTGGAGCCATAAAGCGGGTGTACTCTGTACGAGTCTGGTTCCTAGAGGATCTGTACCATGTTTGTACCCTTTGTCCAATTGTGTCTGGAGTTAGCGAAGAAAGAGTAGTACCACTCAGACCCCTCTTGAGTTTGTGCTCCTAATAGGAGGTGATAGCAAAGCGGTCATTCGTTTTCTTGGAAAGCGTCACCATCTACACGGGTAAGTCCGTAGTCAATAAAGAGCTTGTTATCCCGATGTCCAAAAGCCCTTTTTGTAGTTGGCATCATAGGAGGTTTAGGTTTCCTCCATAGTTATTGGTTCCTCCTCCTGTCCAATCATGGTTGAAAGCTGCTTGGTTGAACAATAGGGAGATAATACCTGCACGTGTCCATGTTTTTTCTGCAGGGGTGTCGGTCGAGGTAGAAACAGCAGCTTCAGTGCTGGTTGTTTCTTCCTGTGCATAAGTGGCAAAGCTCAAAAGGGCTATTGCCGAAAACATAATTTTTCTTCATCGTTTGATAATTTAGATAATTTTTAATGATATTATGTACTAATACGGGCGCAAAGGTACGTATATTTTTGAATATGCAAGAACTATCCTCTAATTTTAAGTAAAAAGCTTCTACCTTATAATTTCAGAGGGGCTTTTCTATATTAGCGCTCTAACCTGTACCTAAAAAGCAATTGATATAACTTATTGAGCCGTGGATTTGTATACTATTCTCTATATAATAAGAAAAAGGAAAGTAAAAATAATAAGATTAAGTGGTGTAAATGTAAGGATATATAACACCTATTATTACGAATGTAATAATATTCTCAATAAAGAGACTTATTATATTTTTATTTTCAACTAAATCAATATAACTGTCTGAATAAATAATCTCAAAATAAGAATATATAATAGATATTATTACCAAAGTAAGTAGATGCCAACAGCTATATATAAATAAAAATATTTTCTCTATACTCAAATAAAAATAGAATATTGAAATAGAATCGATGATACAATCATATAGAGAAATATGGATCTCTCTTATTAAAATAATAGTCAATATCAGAGTAATTATTTCATAGATTAGATAGATTACTAAGCTTGATATAGCAAATATACCTCCTAAAAATATATTTTTTCATCCACTTAGGATAACTCTTTTCTGTTGCATAAAAATATTATCGTTTATTTCCTTATTATGTGAAATCTTTTTCCTATTATATAGTATCGAAAGGAAAATAAGAAGAGACTTTCCAAGAAGGCCTCTTTCTTAGAGATTATAGGGTTGGTTGTGATTTCTTTTCTGCTCTTTTTCGTAGGCGGACTTATAGGGCGGATAATCAGGCACCCCTCTGTTTGTGCTGGAAGTATTGCACAATCCAGTTGGCCAAAGGCAACCATCTTGTTGCGGAACCCTACCAAGAAGGCCAGGTGCACTACCATCCACAGTATCCAGGCAAACCAGCCAGAGAAGCGCATACCAAGCGACTTCTACCACGAGCTTCTGATTGCGCCACATAGAGCCTTTGTCAAAATAGCTAAAAGGGGTCATGGATTTGTTGTTGATCTTTCGCTTGAGGTTCTTTCCTAAGAGTTTCCCTTGCTGGATCGCTGGTTGTGCGACCATGGGGTGCCCTTAGAGTGTTGTCGCTGATCATACAAGCTATATCGCCTATGGCAAAGATGTTCTCACAGCCTTTTACTTCATTGAATCTCATTGACTATATAGCGACCAAACTGGATACTCTCCTGGGAAGTCCCTCTATGGTACTCCTTTTACCCCTGCTGTCCAGATAAGGGTACGAGTCTCGAAATGGTGGTGTTGGTCTCTACATTGGAGCCATCATAGTCTTTTCACAAAGGTATTGAACCAGATAGTAACTCCCATTTTCTCTCGTATTCTTTGGCTTTTTGGCTGGATTTTTCTCCCATTCCTACCAACAAGCGAGGATCCGCCTGAATCAGGTGTACATTCATTTTGCGAATGTCCAAATCAGGATAGTCCGTCAGGGAGGATATGGCTCTGAGTTCAGCAAAGGCTCCCGGCAAGTCTCTACTCAGTAGGACCTCCCCTACGATGACAAAATTCATCAGACTATTGCGCTCTTCTAAGTCATTGGTCAGAATAGCGGCTTCAAGTTCTGAATGATAAGACTACGCATATCAATTGCTTCGAGGGACTGTCTTCATGGGCATGGCATATTTCTCAATATTGGCATTCCCATAGAAGTTGGTCTGAGAACCAGTGGCAATTACCAAATAATCATAGGGAGAGCTCACCAAGTCGGTTTCTATATTTTTCTTATCGAGGATTGATTTTCTTTACCTCTGCTATGCGAAAATGGAATTGATTCTCTTTCTTGAAGATAGAGCGTACAGAATGCGCTATAGAATCGGGTTCCAAAACCTGCAGTAGCTACTTGGTAGAGTAGTGGTTGGAAGGTATGGTAATTGGTCTTATTGATCAGTACCACCTGCATCTGGGAGAAGTTCAATTGCTTTTTACTATATTGATACCTCCAAATCCTGCCCCAATGACAACAATGCAGGGGTAGGGTTTACAGTGTGGAATATTCAGACTGTGAGACAGTATTCATAATTTTTCTAAAGGGATTAATTTGTGGGTACACAAACGAACATCAAAGGAACCCTTGAGTTCCTTGTCTATAAAAATTCGGTAAAGAGATGGAAAAATTATAAATGTTTGCGTGTTTCCTTTATAATTTTGGTAGCATTGCCCAAGACAATATGATCGTCAATAACCACGATAGGTCGTTTTAAAAAGTATAGTGCTCTAGGATAAGGTCTTTTGTAATCCTTTTCAGTGAGTTCTTTTTGGTTTAGGTTCCTTTCTTTGTAGAGTTTGGCTCTTTTTGTTGAAGAGGAGCCTCGTACTTACCTGTAAAGTTTTTAGAAAGTCTAAATCATTTTCACAGACAGGGTTCTTCTTTTTACATCTTGAGATAAAGTCTTCTAAGGTACGCAATTCATGAAGAATGCGTTGGCAGGTATCACAGGAACTTAAGTAATATATTTTTCTTGGTAGATGTCATTATTTCTTGTCGTCTTTTTAGTGTTAAAAGATAGCCAAGGAATCACCTTCATTCAGAGGTATTTTCACTTCCATAACCTGTACTATGAGGGGCTATCTCATTACGGATTGTATAGTAGGATAAGGTTATCCTTGTCAAATCCAATATTCTCGAGGAGGGTGAAGATATCATTTTGGAATACGAACCCTCCATCTTTCAATTCTTGGTTCTCTGAAAGATTGAATGTTTTTCTAAAATATTTTTCGGCCAGATCTAATATTTTCCTTTTGTCTGTGAAGAGGTCTTCTTTGGGTATATACTTCTCCCGTAGGCTTGAAGTTCCAGTAAGTAATCCAATCAATAGGGTGAGCACCTCCTAAGTATTCTGAACCAGAGCGCTGAAGCGATACCAAGGAGTGGTTCTGAAGTAATGGTATCTGACAATCTGGATCTGATAGGGGCGATTCCTTCAAACTGTTGCTTATCGGACTTGTATTGGGAGAGGAAGGGTTTCCTGCTTCTTCTACATCCATTAGGTGTCCTTAGCTATAAGCTTTCTGATGAGTTGTCGCTGTGAGGAGTCATTGAATATCTTGGCAAAGTCTCTGGGGCTTTTTGCACAACAAGTAGTTGATGGAGACTTCAGCACAATCCTCTCCATCACAATCATTGAGTATAATCTCTTGATTGACAAATCGGTACTTTCCTGATGGGAAAAACACAAGAAGTAAACTCCAACGGCAATAGCAGCCACTATAAGGAGGATAAGATATAATCGTAACATTTTATCTTGAATAGGACGGCAAAAGTAGTGGGAAATAAAAAGAAAAATAGGACTTATTTGTTTTTAACATAGATATTCGATGCTACCATAGCCGAAATGTTAATTGTTTTGTTATCTAACTGAATTTCAATGGAATTATCGAAAGGGTGTATCTCTGTTACTTGTATGTTTCCCGATAGAAATCTCCATTTTTGTTCAGGTATTGTAGGAATTCCTTCGAGGTATTCTTCACACCAATACATTGCCCCTGATTCTCCTTTTCTTCAGTAGGCGAGAGAAGTTCACTTTTGAATATGGGCATATTGCCTCTTTTGTCAGGAATAGGGTCTCCATGGGGATCTTTTTCAGGGTAGAGCAGAGAGCTTGTCCAACTCTTCTATGAGCTTATCAGACTGTATATGTTCTAATTGTTCAGCAACCTCATGTACTTCATCCCAGGAAAAATGGAGCTTTTTCTACCAGAAACACTTCCCAAAGGCGATGCTTGCGAATGACAAAAAGAGCGTTTTTTTCTCCTTCTTCGGTTAGGGAAACTCCTTGGTATTTCTTGTGATCCACCCAGCCTTTCTCATGTAGCTTCTTGAGCATATCGGTCACCGAGGAGGCTTTGGTCTGCATGGCTTCGGCTATGGCATTGGTGGTTACTTCCTCTTGGCGCTCTTGGCTGAGGTGATAGATGATTTTTAGATAATTTTCTTCAGAAAAAGTCATAGATTTGGATATTTTTGTTGTAGGATAGTGGCCATTTCCTCTTGTAGGTTATGGGCTGCCTCAGCTGCCTTCTGGGCGAAATCTTCTCCTTGTGAGGCATAGATTACTGCGCGAGAAGCATTGATAATCAACCCTACCTCATCATTGAGCCCATACTTACATACCTCTTGTAGGTTGCCTCCTTGGGCACCCACTCCAGGGACAAGTAGGAAGGCTCGAGGAACGATGTGGCGAATGTCAGCTAAAGTACTCTGCCTTGGTAGCCCCCACCACATACATGAGGTTCTGGGCATTATGCCACTGTTGCAGAACGGGTGAGTACCTGCTGGTATAGTGGAGTGCCTTCGGTAGTAAGTGTTTGGAAATCAAAAGCTCCCTTATTGGAGGTCAAAGCCAAAAGGATGGTTGCTTTGTCCTCGAAAGCAAGAAAAGGCTCTACAGAGTCCTGCCCCATATAGGGGGCTACCGTCACACTATCGAGTGTAAGTCTTCGAAAAAGGCCTTGGCATACATCGTAGCAGTGTATTGCCTATATCACCTCGCTTGGCATCAGCAATGGTAAAGAGCTTAGGGTGTTGTTCGTTGAGGTACTCAATGGTTTTTCTCAGCGACTGCCAGCCCTTTTCCCCATAGGCTTCATAGAAGGCAATATTGGGCTTGTAGGCGATAGTATAGGGGTAGGTAGCGTCAATAATTGCCTTGTTGAAGGCGAAAATAGGGTCTTCTTCCTTGAGGAGAAAAGGAGGAATTTTATTCAAATCCACATCCAATCCTACACAGAGAAAAGATCTTTGCTGAATATTTTTGCTTGAGTGTGTCTAAAGAGAATCATAGAGGCGCAAGTGCTTTTTTAATGGGATTTATCTTTTCTAATGTGTTAATATATTTTTCTATAGGCATTCCTCCACTTGTATTCCTTGAGAATGGCCTGCTCCTCGGTAGAATTACTCAGCATAGGCTTCAGCTGATCGTTCTGCGATAGGGGCTTTGTTCTCATTCATATAGTAGCGATTGGGAAGGTCTATCCAGGGTTGCGTGGGCATATTTGTAGTAGTCATATTCGTAGAAAAGGTCAGCCTTTTGAGAAAGATAACTATTGGTGCCTGTAGGTTTTTCCTTGGTTGTCTTTCCATAGCCATACCAGAATTGTCTTTTTCACAGTGACATAAAGTTCTCATGTCTTTGAGATTTTGCAATTCTGATAGGTAGAATCAACTATTATTGTGATATCTGATATTTACACTAGCGCCTACGAAAAGCATCATAAGGGTCAAGGGGCTCAATCTGGAAGAGGAAGGTCTCTCCCTTGAGAAGGATAAATTCTCTCAAATCATTTTCAGAGGAAAAAGTCAACTGTGCTAATACCATGAAGGTAAAAGGCTATGATAAGGTGTTTCGACCCCATTTTCTTTTGTTTTAGGATGAGATAATTAACTACAAAAGCTAATTCCTAAAGGACAAAGACAATCTTTGAGTACAAAGGATAGGAAGAGTCGAAAAAGCGGTAGACTACTTGGGCGGAAATCACTACAAGTCCGAAAATTGACTAGTAGTACGCTCATGCCTTGAAACTCCATCAGGATAGTAGCTCCCAAGAGCAAGAATAGCTAAGTCGTATAGGTAAGCTATTTGTGGAGAGCGAAACAATATATAGAATAGTAGAATAGATAAGGTCAATGGTTTGCTCTTTCATCTAAGAAATAGTATGACTAATGGGAGATACAAGGGCAAACAAAAGTATGAGAGCTAATGATTGTCTTAGGAGACTGATTTACATGAGTATTTCCTTGACAAAGAAAACAAATAGCCAATCCACAAATGGCCGATACCTTGTAGGCACTGTAATAGACCGTTTTGGATTGTGGGTATTTCCTCATGATAAGATGAGCACCAGCGAGCATGACCCCAGCAGAAAGCATAGTCGTTAGTGACGATATGTTGTCCAAGAAAGAGCAAACGATACATGCTACAAAGGCAGCTCCTGCCCAGTGGAAGATTCCTGTACTGTAGCTGGCGGCTCTCTTATATGCCAGAGGTAAAAGGGAAGTGCTAAAAGCTACAGGGCCAGTAGGGCGACAAAGAAGGTGATCACATCTTTGTCGGAGCCTCAATGCAGCTACTACACAACAGCCAATGTAATAGAGAGACGGCGGCATCATGCGAACGCATCAGGTAGAGTGGGCAGAAGGGCCAGAGAGTAGCCATAGGGATAGAAAGTTGTGCAAAGGAACCTCCGGCAGGTTACAGCACCTGATGCTATCATAGCACAGCGGCTCCTACAGAGAGGCTAGTAAAGGTGGTTAGCTGGCATGCCACGAGTGGATACCCTTCTTAAAGAGAGATAGCCACATGCTGCCTGTCCTGCCAGTAAGGGAAGGAAGGAAATGAAAGTTTTTGATCCAGCGTGGAGTTCGTCCCAGTTAGCAGAGCTAAAAGGACACTCACTCCCAACCCTATCAGTAAGGCACCTAAGGAGCCAAAGATAAGTAATAGTCGATGGGAAGAACTATCCTTGGCACGCCCGTTGAGCAGTTACAATCGAATGCGCTCAGCTACTCTCAGCGGAGAGATAACTCAGCTGACAATCAGTTCGTTCAATTCATTATTATTCTCATATAATTAGGTTTTTAGTAGGTGATAAATTTGTCTATATAGAGTTGTTTTTCCTGGATTTGCATTGTTCTATATAGCGAGGATGTTCTAGAACAACCATTTTCACCGAACAAAGAAGCTTCTTTTGTTGAGTTTTTCCAGAAAGTAGCATTTTTCTCTTGCCTCAAGACATATACTTTTTGGGTGTCAAGCCCCAAGGCTATATGTTTTTTGAGGGTCTCTATCATATACTCGTGAGGGCAAAGAGCCTCAGGGTCATCGTAATAGTTGGCATTGAGCCAATTCCCTTGTGCATTTCCGGCGAACAATGGCCAAATCGGAAAGGGAGAGTTGATGTATAACTCTTTGTAAAAAGCCTCCACTCCACCATACTGTGCAATCATATCATAGACGAATACCGAGGGAGACCTCGTAGCTACGTGCCGAGTGCACGAATGCCACAACTCACCTCCAAGTGCTTGGTGTCAGTGAAGGGTACCCCTGTAATCCCCGCCCTGTGCCGACTGGGATTGATTCCAATGATGAACTTGCGCGGTGCCTCATCATGATAGAACCTATTATAAAAAGCGGTCATCACTTCTATCGTTTCTGGATTGTCTAAATAGGGATTCAGCACTGCAAAAACCCTCAGGAAGGCTGCCCTGTGTATTGTAAAGCCTTTTGTTGAAAGCGATGACATGTTGTCCTCATGCTAAGGGGTGGGGATATTTTAGTAGGTACTTGCTTCATAGGCTGTTATAACAATCCTTTTTACTAAGATGGTGATACTTTCTTCTACTACTTCATACACTCTATCGAGCTGTTTGTCAGTCATGATGTAAGGGGGTAATATATAAATAGTATGGTATACAGGGCGTAGGATTACACCATGGTCGATGTAAAACCGATAGAGTTCGTTACGAATAGCTCCATAATACTCTCCTGTATCTGGTACTTTCAGATCCATAGCAAAGATAACTCCCAGCGTGCGGGTACGGGCTACCTTAGGGTGTTTGTCCATTTTGGCAGCAAAGGCTACATGCTTGGCATGGATACGCTTGAGGTTGTCCTGCATTTCTTCTTCTGCAAGAATCTTAAGGCTCTCCAAGGCTATCGCACAGCCTGTAGGATTGGCCATAAAGGTATGTCCGTGGAAGAGCGCTTTGCTGATATCATCACTATAGAAAGCCTGATAAATAGCCTCAGTGGTGGTGGTTACTGAAAGCGGAATAGTTCCCCCTGTGAGTGCTTTTGAGAGACAAATCATATCGGGCATTTCTTTTTAGGTAATCACAGGCAAAGTTTTTTCCTGTTTTCCAAAGCCTGTCATCACTTCATCGGCTATGGTCAGTACCTTTTATGCTCACGACAGATTTGGATAAGCTCATCCAAGATCTCAGACGCATACATACGCATACCTGCGGCTCCCATTACTAAGGGTTCAAAGATAAAACCTGCACACTTCTCCTGAGAGAGTACTTCCAAGAGGCGCTTCTTGCAAGCCTCTTCTTTGCCTTTCTCAGGGATAGGGATACGTACTACATCTAGGAGCTGCCCCTGAAAAGCGGTGGTATATAGGGAAATACCCGATACAGCCATCGCAGCAAAAGTATCCCCATGGAAAGCTTCTTCAAAAAGCGATAAAGGTGGTGCGTTTCTCCTTGGTTATAGTAATACTGTAGGGCAATCTTATAGCTACTTCTACAGCAGTGGAACCATTGTCGGAGAAGAAGACCTTGCTCTGTTCTTAGGTAAGATCTTCAAAGAGCTTCCGCCGTCGCAAGCAGGCTGGTGGGTGAAGCGCCAAAGAGTACATGTTCTAAGGAGGTGAGCTGCTCATAGGCCTTCTTGGCCAGCGTTCGTTGCTATGTCCGTAGGGGGTTGACCCACCATGAGGCGATAGCATCTATGTAGGTATTGCCTTCTTCGTCCCATAGGAGGGCATCTTTTCCTTTAGTAATGGCAATAGGGGCGTCACTGGTTTTATGTTGCATAGCGTGCCAAAGATATTGTTGGTCTTTTTCAGTAAGTGTCATCTTTTTAGGCAAAGGTAAGAATTTATTGGAACATGGAAGTGTTTTTATGATTTATTTTTGAATCCTCTAATAACACATTTGTCAATTGGCTAATTAGCAAATTGGCTTATATGGTTATCTTACAAAGATGTTGTACCTTTGTCCAATCAAATTCAAGGAATGAAGAAGGGAGTTAGCGATAACCCTATAGTTCTATAACCCTTAATGAAAAAGTAACCAAATGAAATATAAAAGAATCCTCCTCAAGTTAAGTGGAGAAGCTCTTATGGGCAACCGTCAGCATGGGATAGATCCTGCACGATTGAAGGAATATGCCATGAAATCAAACAAGTAGTAGCACAAGGAGCTGAAATAGCAGTGAGTCATAGGTGGGGGAATATCTTCCGAGGAGTAGCCGGTGCTAGTAATGGTATGGATAGAGTACAAGGCGACTATATGGGGATGCTCGCAACGGTGATCAACTCCTTAGCTCTACAAAGTGCCTTGGAGGACGAGGGGTGCTTACTCGCTTACAGACAGCCATTACCATGGAAGCTATCGCTGAGCCATTTATCCGCCGTAGAGCAGTACGCCACTTGGAGAAAGGTCGTGGGTTATCTTTGGGGCTGGTACTGGGAATCCTTTACTTTACTACCGATTCGGCAGCAGTACTCCAGTGCCATAGAAATCAATGCTGATGTGATCCTAAAGGGTACCCGTGTGGATGGTATCTATACTGCTGATCCAGAGAAAGATCCAAATGCTACTAAGTATGATCATATTACTTTCACAGAAGCTATGACAAGAATCTTAAGGTAATGGATATGACTGCCTTTACACTCAGTCAGGAAAACCACTTACCTATCATTGTTTTTGATATGAACAAAAAAGGCAATTTAGCAAAAGTAGTGGCAGGTGAAGCCGTCGGAACCATCGTTAATGATTAGTGGTTAGTGGTTTAGTTCAAAGCAACTAATCACTAATTACTACTAATTACTAAAAATATGGAACATCATGAACATGACCATCATGGTCACCACCATCATCATGTACCTGATCTCGAAACGTATCAATCAGGCCTTTTATGTAGGGATAGGTGCCACTGCACTCTATACAATTATTGAGTTTGTAGTGGGGATTCGTATCAATTCCTTAGCCTTGATCTCGGACGCTAGTCATAACCTGAGTGATGTGGCAACCCTTATCATTTCTCTTTTGGTGTAGAAATTAGCGCAAAAGGGAGCTCAGCACTTTTATACCTATGGATATAAAAAGGCCTCTATATTAGCTTCGTTTGTCAATGCAGTAATTCTCTGCCTGATTGTTATTAAGATAGGAGTGGAGAGTATTGAGCGTTTTTCTCATCCTCCTCAGATGCAGGGCGTTATGATTATTATCACTGCTCTGATAGGGATTCTGATCAATGGGCTTTCTTTGCTCTCTTTTATAAAGGACAGAAGGACGATATTAATATTAAGGGGCTTTCTTACATTTATTGGTAGATGCTTTAGTTTCCTTTGAGATGATTGTCTCTGGAGCTATAATCTCTTTACAGGCTGGAATATCATAGACCCTATCATTAGTTTTGTTATTGCTTTTGTGATTCTTTTTCACATGGGTCTCTTTTTGAAAGGAGAGTGTCAAGCTAATTTTGGATGGGAGTGCACTCACCAGGTTTCCAATGAGGAGATTCAGCAGTACTGCTACAATCACCCTAGTATATTCTATCTAGTCATCACTTACATATCTGGGCACTGAGTAGTTCGAGAATGCCCTTGACTGCACACTTTGGTGATTAAAAGGAGGTGTCTCTTTTGGAAGACTATAATGCACTCAAGAAAGAACTCAAGCACTCCCTCTATCATGAAGGGATACAGCATGCCACCCTTGAGATAGATATCAGTAGATATCACGTGTGGGGATACCACTTGTAGTTGTTATCATCATCATGAAGATTAAAAATAGGAGCGACTTTTCGCTCCCTATTTTTCTGCTAAATCTTGTTTTCTTATTTTTAAAGCGCTCAGAGTGCAGCTCTCGTAATCAGGGTCATCGGTGATTTCCTCTACTGTTCGGTATGAAACCTATACTCTTTCATCAATACAATGACCTTTGAGAGTAAACCCTTTAGTGGGTATCCAGCTCTACAGGATATTTTTAGAAAAATCCCCACGGAAATCAGAAAGTACTTCTACATTGGTAAGCCCTTCTGCACCACAGAAGCGAGCCATAGCAAAAGGTAGGTCTTTGGAGATGCAAAAGCACTTTTGTGTTGTAAGCTTGCCTGCTTCCTCATTGAAGCGTCTTACAGAAGCAGCACATACTCCAGTGTCTACACTGGGGAATATATTAAGCACTACACGTTGTCCTTGGTAATCGGAAAGAGATTTTTCTTTTAGATCTTTCCCACAGCATACAAAATTAGCTGCTATACTGCCTACTTTGGGCAGTTCTCCTGCAGTAGTAACAGGTTCGTTATGAAAATGTATTTTTGCCATAAAAATAATTTTTATTATAAGGTACAAAGGTACATATTTATTGTAAAATAAAAATACTTTTTCTATCTTAAAATAAACGTTAAAAATCAGAGTGATTAGTTGAGGCGTCCTTGTAAGAATACCTTGATACGGTCATAGCCTTTACTTTCTTCCATGTCTTCTGTCTTTCGAGTGTGAAGATTTCCATGTTTTGTCAAGAATTAAAAAGCAGGATATCCGTATTTTTCTCCGGGGTTTCCATACTTGGCAAAGGCTTTTTCATTCTTATTTTTCAGGAGAATAATTCAGATGATAGTAGATGTATTTCTTATCTAAAATCTTCTTCAATTCTTTGTCAGTGGTAACCAAAATGATTGAAAGCGTAAGCTCATACACCAATTACCCCCAATCTGGATTAGGGAGTTTTTGTTTTGTTTCTGACACTCTACAAAGCAGTTCTTCTATTTTGGCAAGCCATCTTCCTCTGTATTATAGGGTTTGGGTAGTGCTGCCTTTTCTTTGGCTACTTCTTCCGCTTGGGTCTGCCCCCAGATAAAGGGTTGCCCTATACACAAAGAGGGCTATAAAGAAATAATTGTCTCATCAATTAAATAATAACGTGCATCTCCGTAGGGAGAAAATTTGTATTTTTCTTTGACAGCTTCCTCGTATAGCATCCATGATGAGTTCGTGTCCAGCAAAAGGCGGAAACCATCATCAGTAGGGTGGATTTAGGGGTGTGGAAGTTGGTAATCATTGCATTGCAACACCAAAAATCATAAGGAGGAAAGATGAACTTAGTTCGTCCACCCAATGAAAAGAGATTCAGAGTATTGTGTGAGGATACGGAACTCTCCATGGCACGCATCACTGTTGTTCCTACAGCGCATACACGCTTGCCCGCTTCCTTAGCTTTGTTCACTACCTGGCAAGCCTCCTGAGGATAATAATCTCCTCGCTGTCCATCTTGTGCTTGGAGAGGTCTTCACCTCTACAGGGTTGAAGGTGCCCAGACCTATATGTAGGTAAGTTCAGCAAAGTTGATTCCCTTGATCTCAAGACGCTTCATCAGCTGTTTGGAGAAGTGTGAGTCCAGCAGTAGGTGCTGCTACAGCTCCTTCGTATTTGGCATAGATAGTCTGGTAGCGCTCCTCATCTTCAGGCTCTACGGACGAGAGATATACTTAGGGGTGGAGTATGTCCCAGTTCTAAGAGTTTGTTGCAGAAACCCTCATAGGATCCATCAAAAAGAAAACGTAGGGTGCGCCCACGAGAAGTAGTATTGTCAATCACCTCAGCTACAATTCTTCCTCAGGGATCGAAAAACAGCTTGTTCCCAATACGTATTTTTTTCGCGCAGGGTCTACTAGGACATCCCATAAGCGTTGTTCTTTGTTAAGTTCGCGAAGGAGGAAAACCTCAATCTTAGCATTGGTTTTTCCTTTATGTCCATATAGGCGGGCAGGGAATACTTTGGTATTGTTCAGTACAAATACATCTCCATCATCGAAATATTCGATTACGTCCTTGAACAGACGGTGTTCTATTTCTCCTGTTTTACGGTGAACGACCATAGGGTGCTTCATCACGATTCTCACTGCGGGTATTCGGCAAGGAGTTCCTTAGGGTGGGTTGAAGTTAAAAGCTAGATAATTTCATCGTTATAGGTCAATAACATTAAGCCTGCAAAGTACGATATTTAACAGAGGTTGTCAAGTATTTTTGTGAATTATTTTTATTTTTGACGGATTTTCTCCCCAATCTCTTCTATAGAAAGTCCTAGAGCAGGTATCACTAAAGGCTGCCTGTGTGTAGAAAGCTGCCCGTTCGAAAGAGGTGAATATTGACAAATTCTTCCAAATTTTCCTTGGCAATTCCTCTGATAAGTGGGCGCTGTTCCTGTTGCAGGGACAGCCGTGCCACCAGCTCTTTGAGCAGTTGTAGGTAGAAAGCTATGAGTCGCCTCTCGAACCAGCTCCATCTGCCTTTGCCATAGCAGGGGGTGCCTCCGCCCTAAGGAGACCACCATAGGGTAGGGGAGGGCAAGTAGTCTCTTGAGGTGTTCTTGCTCTTGTCGCCTGAAAGTGAATTTCTCCTTTCTCATGGAAGATTTCTGGGATACTTTTCCCTCTTGCTCGGCTATAAAAACATCCAAATCCTGAAAAGGAAGCGAAAGAGCGGTCGCTATATGGGCTCCTATGGTCGATTTTCCACAACCCATGTATCCTAAAAGAATAATTTTTACTCATAAATATCAGTGTAATAGCGTGTTGCGATATGTGCAAAAATAAAAATGCAAAATAATCATTTTTGCTTGTTTATATCGAAAAATCCGTAATTTTGCACCCGCATTAAAAATCCTTATTTAGGAGATAGTTTAGGACTTGGTAGCTCAGTTGGTGAGAGCACAACACTTTTAATGTTGGGGTCCTGGGTTCAGCCCAGCCAGGTCATCATTTTCATTTTGAGAGATTTTTAAATTTTTACGCAGCGACTTGGTAGCTCAGTTGGTAGAGCACTACTACTTTTAATGTTGGGGTCCTGGGTTCGAGCCCCAGCCAGGTCACACAGAAGATTTTATGACTCGGTAGCTCAGTTGGCAGAGCACGACACTCTTAATGTTGGGGTCGTGGGTTCGAGGCCCACCAGGGTCACTATATTTTAGTTGTTGTAGCTAAAAAGTAATATTGGGTTTTATTTTGCCTACGTGGAGAAATTGGTAGACTCGCCATCTTGAGGGGGTGGTGCTCGTTAGGGCGTGCTGGTTTCGAATCCAGTCGTAGGCACAGAAGTCCTTGAGCCTTAGCTCAGGGATTTTTTGTTATACTCACCTTATAATTCTCTTGCCCTTGAAGGATCTCTACAACAGGATTATCAACTACTGGTAGCCATTAATCAGACAGGGTCTATCCTTGGGATGCTTTCTGGTTAGCTATTACTAATGCCTGGCATTGGGTGCCTTTCTTTGCACTTATCCTATGGGCTAATTTCTATTTCTTTGAAAAAGAAAAGCATGGCGTATCTTTAGTTTATGCTATAGGAACTCTTCTCTTTACAGTACTCATTACCAATACTACTAAGGAACTGGTAGCTCGCTTACGCCCACTACATACTCCAGAGTTGATCCTCAGCTCCGTATCCTCCTGACAGAAAAGGGGTATAGCTTCTTCTCTGGACATACTAGCAATAGTTTTTGCCTTGACCACTTTTGTATCTTGTCTTTAGAAAACGTATGAAGGTGGCTTTTTGGCTCTTTCTATGGCCTATTCCCTATGCTTATAGCCGATTGTACTTAGGGGTACATTTCCTACAGATATATTAGTGGGGCTTTTGGTGGGAATCACCACCGCTCATATAGGCTACTGGCTCTATAGGAAAAACGAGCAAAAGACTTATCTCCAAAGATTCTCCACAGTATACCCCTCAACCTCTCCAAAAATAAGAGTGGCTAAGTAGGGGATTGTCGATAAAAGGATTCCGATTGCCCTGCGCTGCTTCTATCTCATTGTTGCGCTGTATTTCTAAAAACTGATATAGGGATCTTCAGCATTCCACTTGAGTAAGAGAGAAATTCCCTCCCACACTGACTTTGCTCGCAAGGTAGATTATCTCAGATTCATGTATAGCACCATACGTGCCACATCACCACGATAGTCATCGGACGGATACTATGCTTTTCTTTGAAGAACCCTGCCTGCTTGTCCTTTTCCCGTACCAAAAGGTAGGTTCCCTCGCGAGGAATTTTTGCTCCTATCGGCATATTGTAGGTGGTGTAAGTCTCCCAAAGGGTTCTTCTGTACTATGACTAAGTCTCTTGATGTAGCTCTGCGGGTAGATGTGTTCCGTATTGATAGTGCCTTCTGGGATTTCCTTTTTTCTGAACAAATTCCTTTGAGCGACTCTCTCCTGTATACATAAGCAAAAGGTTGCCTGTTTTCTTTGGGTCTGCATTAGCTTTCTCCAGAAAGGGATGTCGCTTGCTATAGGGAAGAATGCGGGTGTGTTTTACAATAGTAAGCACTGCCAATTCTTCCTTGAGAGCTTCTCCTCTTTTAGAAAAATCGACATTTTGGTAGTAATATTTGAGCTTTTTGGGAACTATAATAGGCTCAGAGGAAAGGGTGTGCTGCCCATAGGAGAGCACATTTTAGGAAGGTAAGTAGAATCAGTGGTATTAGTCTCATAAGAAAAAGGGAGCTTTTTATAGCCCCCTTATTAAGTTATTTCAAGTGTTTTTCAGCAGGATTGCCACCCCCATATTTTGGTAGCCAGATAAGGATTGTCTATAAAAGGATTGCGGTTGCCCTGAGCTTCTTCTATGACATTGTTGCGCTGTTGCTCCAGGGCAGATACAGGATCTTCAGCATTCCATCGGAGCATCAGCTTCTACTCCATCGGTGCTTATCCTATCCCAAGGTAAGTTGTAGTGTAGATTCATATACATTACCATACGGGCTACATCTCCTTTGAACTCATCCGAAGGATACCAGCCACCTCCTACCTTGCGAGCACGCCCACTTCCTTGGGTAAAAGGAAGGTTTCCACGAGTGCTGTTGACATTTTTATCACAAGCACGTAAGTGATGTAGATCTCCTTTTTGTTGTCCTGCATTAGAGAGTTTACTTTGAGGAAAGACATGCTCTGTATTTACAGTGCTAGCATTATAGTTACGACTTTCTCCTGTGTATAGGAGGATTGCATTTCCTCTATGAGCGGGATCGGCATCTGCTTTTAGAGAGGTACTGATTACGCTGACCATAGCCCCTAAGAAAGTGTGGTGTTTCTTTGATGGTATGAGCGGCCAATTCATCTCTGAAAGGCATTCCCCTGCTTTTAGTGAAAATCCACTCCTAGATAGTAGGCTTTTAGCCTCAGAGGTACCTTGATTTCTCCTGTCTCCTTTGAAGGGTTGTCAGACTGCTTTAGGGGTTTCTGGGGTTTTAGGTTGCTTAGGAGTCTCTGGAGTTTCAGGTTGCTTAGGCGTTTCCGGAGTTTCAGGTTTCTTAGGAGTTTCGGGCGTTTTAGGTGTCTCCTGAGGGTGTTTGAGGCTTTTCTATGAGCCTATCCTCAATACTCTCACCACTACAAGCTATAAGAGCTAATGCCAAAGAAAGTTGGACAAATACTTTTTTTCATAAGTTACTTTTTAGAGTATCTTTTTCAGTAGGACAAAGATACAATTTTTTTATCCATTTAGGCAAGGAAAAAGAGTTTTTATTTCCAAGTATTTTCTGGAGTATACCCCGTCACTTCTCCGAAAAATAAGAGTGGCTAAGTAGGGATTGTCTATAAAAAGGGTTGCGATTGCCCTGCGCTGTTTCTATCTCATTGTTGCGCTGAAGTTCTAAGGGGATACTGGATCTTGTGCATTCCACATAAGGAAGAGACTTACTCCCTGATTGCTTACATGATTCCAGGAAGGTTATACCTTAGGTACATATACATAATCATACGAGGCTAGCATCTCCTCGGTACGCGTCGGAAGGGTACCAAGCCTTACCGTTGCTGACTATTTTAGCTTCTTTCTCTCCTTTGCCGAAGGGGAGGTTACTCCTTTGGCTATTTATATTACCATCACAATAGCGCAAGTGATGTAGGTCTCCTATAGGGCGCTCAGGGTTACTGTACTTTCTTTAGATAACTCTGTGGATATATATGCTCAGTATTCACCGAACGGTTGATATGGCTTTTCTCTCGTGATTCACCTGTATATACGACAATTACATTTTCAGGATTGTTCAGGTCTGCATCGGCTTTCTTCAGATAAGGATGGCGCTGTAGGTAGTCTAAAAATACGGGTATGTTTGCTTATGGTAAGGATAGCTAAATCCTCCTTGAGGGCTTCACCTCTTTGGGAAAAATTAATGCTTTGGTAATAGTATTTCAGCTTATTGGGTACTCTGATCTCCTGATAGGTTTTGGGGCACATGTGGGCGCTCTTTCTCTTTTTCTCGCTCAAGAGTCTCTATCTCCTTGTAGGATCGTTAGGGGTTTTTGGCTTAGGTCTTCCCCTTACAAAGAGAGAAGTAAGGACGCAAAGGATAGGATAAGGAGTATCTTCTTCATAAATAGTTGTTTTTTTAAAAAGTGATGGATATTTGCAGGATATTTTTTTGTTTCTTCTATCGCTAAGAATCGTTCGTCGGCACGCTTGCCTATGACCCAAAGGATTTGATCGGTAGCATCGGTAAGCAGCCACTGGTTTTCCTTGTCATAAAGGGAGTACTTCTCATCTTTGAAATACTTGCGCAGGGTCTTTCGCTTTCCATCCATTCCTTGCGGATAGAATAAGTCTCCTTCTTTTCGCTTGCGTAAGTGCAGGGAAACTGTATCTTGTCTCTGTCCAAGAATAGGGTGCCAGCAAGCCCTCTCTATGGCTTTGGTAGAGCCGATTCTTAGGGCTATGGGGTAGCTAAGTTCTTCCATATCCTCTGCAATAGAATAGCTTGTTTCTGTATCTATTTCTTTAGGACTTATCAACCATTGCCCTCTGTTGGAGAGTAGGCGATGGGTGTCTGAGCTTAGTTGCCGCCCTGTAGAGGCTCGAAAAATCGTTCCAAAATCTCACTATCTCCAAATCCGTAAGGGAGAGGAGTTCATATAGTAGAAAACGTCTGTGAGGGTGATCTCTGAGTTTTTTTCTACTTCAAAGACAATAGGTTGCCCCATTATGAACCATTCTTTTTCGGTATTGTGCTACACTCTCTTGGAGGAAGTCATAGGGTGAGTTGTAGGAGGTTTTGTGTTTTTCGAAATTCTTAAAGAAATTAGGGTGTATTTCTGAGAATAGGGGAGAGGTGATGCCGTATCTTGTTGCGAGTATAGGCGTCAGAGCTATTGGAGCTATCTTCTCTCAGCAGATACCTCTCTCTTGGGCAAAGGCGAGAATTTCTTCTCTGGAGAAGGGGAGCAAAGGACGAAGCACGTGAGCGTTCTCAGCAGGAATGCCCAAAGCCCTTTTTAGTCCGCTGCCACGGGAGGTATTGATAAGAAGGTCTCCCAGGAATCATTCGCCTGATGTGCAGTAAGAATATAGTCATATCCTTGTTCCTGACGTAGGGTTTCGAACCACTCATAGCGTAGTACCCGTGCGGCCAGCTGAGTATTTAGGCCATGTGCCTTGCCATAGGGTCTTGGTCTCAAAGCGCTTGATGGCAATAGGTACTGAGAGTTCCTTGGCAAGGGTCTCTACAAAGTATTGGTCACCTTCACTCTCTCTCCCCGAAGTTGGAGTTACAATGTGCCATAGGGAAGGGTATCCCCAGCTCATGGAGTAGGTGTGCCAATACAACACTATCTATCCCTGCGCTGATGGCCAAGATGATTCTTTTTGCCATAGCAGGGGGAAGTGTTGCTCAAGATGTGTTTCAAAAAGCGTTTATCATGCTCGAAGAGGACTATAATAGCTCTCGAGAAGTTCTGAGAGCTTAGTGCGAGTGATAGGACTCGAACCTACACACCCTCACGGCACCAGATCCTAAGTCTGGCGTGTCTACCAATTTCACCACACCCGCGTGCGATTTTTAAGACAGGGCAAAGGTACAACTATTTTTGAATTGGCAAGCAAAAATCAATTATTTTTAAAAAAATTTCAAAAGTTGTTTATTATTAAGTAGTTAGGAGTCTTATAAAAAGCATTTTCATAGCTTTCTGAAGACCCGTAACCAGGCGGTCAACTTCTTCAAGGGTATTATAAACAGCGAAGCTGGCGCGTATAGTCCCTGGAATGTGATAAAAATCCATCACAGGTTGGGCGCAGTGATGACCTGTACGTACGGCTATGCCCATCTGGTCAAGGAGTGTTCCTACATCGTAAGGGTGGGCACCCTCTACATTGAAGGAGATGACACCAGCTTTTGCGATCCAGATCATGGGTACCATAGATGATGATGCCCCTCAAGCCTTGGATCTGCTCATGGGCATACTTCAGCAGGTTGTGCTCATGAGCAGCAATATCGGCCATACCTAAGGAGTGCATATAGTCTATGGCAACTCCATAGGCGATTCCTCCACATATATTCGGGGTTCCTGCCTCTAACTTATAAGGGAGGTCGGCGTAGGTTGTCTCTTCAAAGCAGACGGTCTTGATCATATCTCCTCCGCCTTTGTAGGGGGAGCTTCTCAAAGCCAGGCTTCCTTTCCATAGAGAAAAACCAATGCCTGTAGGAGCATACATTTTTGTGTCCAGAGGCGGCGTAGAAGTCTGCATCTAAGTCTTGTACATCTATGGAAAAGTGTGGACAGCTCTGGGCGCCATCGATAAGGACAACAGCTCCCACACTATGGGCTAAGTGGATGATTTCTTTGACAGGGTGTACATTGCCCAAGGCATTGGATACATGCTGACAGCTCACTACCTTGGTGCGTTCTGAGAGCATCGCTTTGAAATCCTCCATCAGGATCATACCTTCCTTGTCCACAGGGATTGGGCGTACCACAGCTCCTGTACGCTGAGCAAGTAGCTGCCAAGGGACAATGTTGCTATGGTGCTCAGTGGTCAGTACCAAGATCTCTTCTCCTGCCTTTACAAAAGGGGTCAGGCAGGTAGCTACCTAGTTGATTCCCTCAGTGGTGCCACTGGTGAAAAGTACCTCATAGGGTTTGGCGGCATTGATATGCTTCTGGAGCTTCTTGCGGGCTGTCTCATAAGCTTCTGTGGCCTCTTGGCTGAGGGTATGCACCCCTCGGTGGATATTGGCATTGTAGGTGGTATAGTACTGTACTATACTATCGATTACTTGTTGGGGCTTTTGACAGGTCGCTCCATTGTCAAAATATACTAAGGGATTCCCTCCTATCTTTCTCTCTAAGATAGGGAAATCACGACGAATTTCTGCGATAGATTTCATAAAAATAAATAATAAGAAAAAGTCAAAAAGGTGCTATCTATAGTCAGATGGCACCTTACTTGTTACAGAAAGTTATAAACATTATTTCTTATGTCTTGGTTCAGAGGAAACAGTAAGTTTTTCTTCCTTTAGCTCTACGACGTGCCAATACTTTACGTCCGTTCGCCGTAGCCATACGTTCTCTGAAGCCGTGTTTATTTCTTCTTTTTCTTGGAAGGTTGAAATGTTCTTTTCATCGGATTGAATATTAATATCTTAAAATTAAACGTTTACTGAAGCTCCCATAAAAAGAAAGCGGGGCAAAGGTACTATTATTTTTTTGGAATGTACAAATATTTTTTTAAAAATCTTTCTTGAAAATTTGTAGGATTGAAATATTATGCTACTTTTGGCACTCTTAATACTTTGTCTTTATGGAGTTGTTACTCAAGTATTTCCCTGAACTTACCCCTACACAAGTGGCTCAATATACTCAGGCTGTAAGCCTGTATAAGGAGTGGAACGCCCGTATCAATGTGATTTCTCGTAAGGATATGGAACACTTTTGTTATTCATCACCTACTTCATTCCTTAGGGATTGCCAAGATTCACCCCTCTTTCGGCAGGGCAAAAGGTCTTGGACAGTAGGTACAGGGGAGGTTTCCCAGGGATTCCTTTGGCGATTCTCTATCCTGAGGTGTCTTTCCACTTGGTGGATTCCATAGGTAAGAAGATCAAGGTGGTAGAGGAAGTAGTCTCTGCTTTGTTTCTTTCCAATGTCACCTACCAGCAGGCTCGCGTAGAGACTCTTTGCAGGGACAATATGACTATATTGTAAGCCGTGCTGTGACCCAAATGGCTGACTTTTACAAGCTCACCAAGCATCTGCTCAAGCCTGTAACCCATAAGGGCGATAAGCGAGGGATTCTCTACCTAAAAGGGGGGGGATCTTACTGAAGAACTAGTAGCTTTTTCCTTCTAGCTACCGTCTATAACCTTTTCTGAGGTCTTTGAGGAGGATTTTTGAAACCAAGAAAGTAGTATATCTATAGTAATACCCATTGACCCTCTGTGATATAGTACTCCATCCAGTATTTGTTTTCTTTGCTGATTCCTTTTTAGAATCAATGTGTTCTCTAAAAAAGTGATTTCTTGTATAAGATCGAAAAACTTCTCGTTGCGCTCCTTCACAAATCACTTCAGTAGGTTTGATATAGGAGCAGGAGAAAGGAATATTTTTACCAATGGCGTCTGTTTCTCCTGACACTTTATATACACTACCATTTTCACTCGTGTTCTCCTCCGAACTTGTACATTACCAACACAGGCGGTGATGGAGTTGTAAGAAATAGACACAGCTAATATTATTAAAAACTCCAAATTGATAAAATATGATAGTAAAGGAGGTCGTTACAATCAATACCTCGGATAAGAGCCTTTTTACAAATTCTATTCCTTGAGAAATCCAAGTTATTGAATGATTCGACTATTAACTCTATACATCGTTTGCCTGCTTCCCAATAATAATTATTTAAGCTGGGTCTCGATCCAATTGATTCAATATAACAGATGCCGCTATTACTTTGTATAAGATATGACATGAGAAAAGCTCTGAATTGTTTTTTTCAGGGTATTCTAAATCTCCTTGAATGTACCATGCTTTTTCTAATTTTGGATTTAGAATATTATCAGCTACCTTTTTTTGTATTTTTGCATTCAAATTCTGATATGTTTTTTTAAACATGTTTCTATGTTCGAGGCGATGCTTTCAAAAATTTTTCTTTTGCTTGTCTTCGCATACAAATATATATTGACTACACCTATATTCTTTCCTTCGTCTTCATGCTTAAGAAGAAAACGAATAGATTAGCGGACAAATTATCATGATTGCTGTCCTTGAACATCTTCCATGATGTTGGGAAATAAAATGTGAAATTATTTTGTTTGAAGTTGAAACTAAAGGGTTGTAAATTTTCTGCCATGTTCCAATTCGTCTTGTTTTATCAAATCCCAATTATTTGTGATTTGGAGCATATCCAACATCCTTCCTTGATAATCTTTTTTAAAGCAAGATGCTTTTGCCATAAAATAATTAGCTCCTGAAAAAATCAGGATCATAGTCTTTTAGTACAGAAAAAGCGAGATATTACACTCTCACCTTTATTTGTTTTCTTTGACGTGAGAATATCAGCATAAGTTCCTGTTGAAGTCCCATTAATTTTCCTGTAGTGAAGAATGTTTTCTCCCATCAGATTAAGTTTTTAACAAGCCAATCTGCTGCGTTCATTTCATACCAACAATGTTCATAATATACGGAGACCTCTAACATCGAACAGGTTTTGTCAACACTAACATATTGCCCGATATTATTAATGTCAAGTCCTTCTATAGGTTGCTTTTTAATCTGTACAGGTTTTACGTCCTTAGGTAGCAGAATCCAATACGCTAATTGTGATTCTGCAGCTGTATAGTTACATTTCCAATAACGCTTAATCTGTTCTTCTTTTGAATAAGATTGTTGGATGGGAAACATTTCTTTATTATTTATTTAAGTTTCACAAGTTCTGTAACTTACTGATTCTCAAAACATCCCTCACATACCCAGCTGTGGACACTCGCTAGCTATCCCCTGAGGGGGTAGTAGTAGAGGCTCAATAAGTTATAGAAGAAAAATTTTTCCAATATGACAACAAATTAGGCTATTTTAACGCCCTTAAAGACACATACTCTGCTTTCGCGGACTTTTCCCTTTGGAGGGGTGGGGGAGGTTTTTACAAACAACTGATTATTAATTATTTACAATCTTTATAATAACCTAAAAACGACTTATGAAACTTAAATTATTTATATCTTTCATAAATCGTTTCTATAATGAGAGTTTTACAATAAACAGTAGGAACCTCCTTTTAACTAAACATACATCCTGTAATTAAAATTATACACCCTATTAGATAAAAGGATTCTACCCCATTTTATGAATAAGGATTTGAACTTATCTATTACTTGAATACGTTCATCATTCATAACAAAAACCATTGTGTTTTTACATGGAAACTCATCATAAACTTAATGAGGAAATTTACAAGAGCTTCCATTATAATGATTATTAAATTTGTCATAATAATAACAAGTATAGAATTGTAGAAATCATGGCAAACATCCATCATTTCCGTACTATACTTTTGCGACTAGAACTAAACTAAGCATATACATTATGCATGCACCTAAAAGGCATGCAAGATAATAGAATAGTAATTTCTTGCCATGATATTTCTTGTACATTACTATCGATAAGATATAAAATACAAGGACTAAAAATGATGAACAAAAATAATTCTCATATTTTTATCCTATTTTTATTTTTGTTAGAGATTTTTAAAATCTCTAAAGTGATCAAGAAATTTTTAGTTTCTTCAAATGTATATTCTTCCTTTTCTAACTCTATTTCCTCTTTCATTATTTTAAATATCTTTTGCCTAAGTTCTTCAATAGTTACTTTTTTTCCCTCTTGTTGTATAGCTTCATCAATCATTGCGAAAATAAGTTTTCTTACTCATTTTTATTTTTTTCTTGTTCACTTTTTTACCCAAAACCTCAAAACTCAAAAATTCAAAACCTCAAAAACTCTCTACTTTTTCTCTAAAGAAAATATCCAAAGGTACCCCTTCGAAGTTAAACTTCTCTCTGAGCTTGTTCTCCACAAAGCGGCGGTAAGGATCCTTGATATATTGGGGAAGGTTCGCAAAAAGACAAACTGAGGCAGGTCAGTAGGCAATTGCATACAATACTTGATCTTGATATATTTTCCTTTGGTAGCCGGTGGAGGAGTAGCCTCGATGATAGGGAGCATATACTCATTCAGTACCGAGGGTTTTGATACGCTGGCTACGATTGTTATACACCTCTACTGCTTTTTCTATCGCTTTGTAGATACGTTGCTTGGTTAGGGGCAGAGATAAAGATGATAGGCACATCGGTGAAGGGGGCGATGATCTTGCGAATCCCTTCCTCAAAATGCTTGGTGGTATGGGTATCTTTCTCTACTAAGTCCCATTTATTGACCAGGATAACCACTCCTTTTTTTGTTGCGCTGTGCTAGCCAAAAGATATTGGCATCTTGTCCCTCGAAGCCACGAGTAGCATCCACCAAGAGTAGGCATACATCGGAGTGCTCTATGGCGCGTACTGAGCGCATCACCGAGTAGAACTCCAAGTCTTCTTTGACTTTTTGCTTTACGGCGTATCCCTGCGGTATCCACTAAGTTGAACTCAAAGCCAAAAGCGATTGTAGCGCGTATCAATAGCATCGCGGGTGGTGCCAGCTATATCAGTAACGATATAGCGATCTTCTCCAATAAGGGCATTGATAAAGGACGATTTTCCCGCATTGGGGCGTCCCACTACGGCAAAAGCGGGGTAGGGGCTCTTCCTCCACTTTTTCCTCCTCAGGGAGTACTTTTGACTACGGCATCCAAGAGCTCGCCTGTACCACTACCATTGACACTGGAGATAGGGAAGATCTCCTCAAATCCTAAGGCATAGAACTCATTGGCATCAATAGCGCGCTTGGTATTGTCTACCTTGTTTACTGCCAAGAAAGTAGGTTTCTTGCTACGGCGTAGCAGCTGGGCAACTCCTCATCGGTACCCATGATACCACTCTCCACATCTGTTAGGGAAGATAATGGCATCGGCTTCTTCTATGGCAAGGTTTACTTGCTTGTCTATTTCTTTTTGAAATATGTCATCGCCTCCGGCTACATATCCTCCCAGTGTCTATCACGGAGAAATCACGTCCGTTCCAGTCGGTTTTTCCATAATGGCGGTCACGGGTCACCCCACTGATGCTATCTACAATAGCCTCACGGCGCTGTACAAGACGGTTAAAAAGTGGATTTGCCTACATTGGGGCGTCCTACAATAGCTACAATAGCACTCATTAGTTATATTTTTTTGCAAAGGTAGTCAAAAATAAACATAGCAATAAAGTCATGAAAAATTCTCTTCTTTTTCAGGATTTTTCATATATTTGTCGCGCTATAGCATAGTGTTTTTTAAGGTTTATTATTATGAAAAAGTACTTTCTCTTTCTCTTCTTCTTCTCTTATATGGGGTTTGCTCAGAGTGATAGCCTTGCTATTACTCCTCCAAGGAGGTATCCGCCTTCTTGTGATTGTTTTCAGGGAATGATTAACCTGACCCCAAGGCTGGCTTATACCTATGCCGATGCTAAGAGTTCACACTTTGCGGGGCTGATGCTTCACAATGATTGTATTGCTTGCGGCGGGGGCTTCTATGCAGGAGTTCATTTTGCGGGTAGAGATTCTCATAGAGTAGTCCCTGAGGTGGGGGGCTGAGTTCTATCACCTGTTGCTGGGCTATGGGGTCTCTCTTTCCACTGAGGCAATTACTCCACGTGTAGGGACTGTCTCTCTTTAATTTGTTACGGGTAGATGCTGGCTATGCCATTCCTTGGGCGAAAGCACCTCTTTTTAAAGGGATTTACCCTTTCTATAATTACCGATATTCGATTGCTTAGTTATCCATTACCTTTATGAAAAACAAAAAAATACTTTTATTACTGGCTTTCTTTTCTTTAGGAGGCTTTACACAGGCTCAAAATAACCAGCTTGAAGGTTTCTACCAAGGGCGTAAGTGGGGGCTTTTCTTGCTCTCTGATAAGAAGTTCTTACTATGGAATCCCTTAGCTGGGGGTAAAGGGAGACTACCAAGTACAAAAAGATGGGATGATATGGTTGCAACCTCAGAAAGAACCGCTTTTTCTGGTCTATGCGCGCAATGATAAGGACTTATCCAAGGATAAAAATACGGGTGGAGCTGGTGAATTTTCAGCAGGGAAAGAACTATATTCACTTGGAGAGGGGCGGATATTACTCTGTTTCCAACGAAGATAATGATTTGGTACATACTTTTGCTCAAAAAGAGGTAGGGAAATCTATTACTTTTATAGGGGAAAAGTCTCTTTGAAGAGTACAATAAGAAGTTTGTAGGCATAAAAAAATGCTTACGAAGTAGGTATGAATCCAGCTTATAATGATTATATCGTTTTCTGTCATAGTTATTCTCTATATCAAGAGGAAAGTATAGCTGCTTTTTACCAATAAAAGATGGAATGGAGATACTTCTTTTAATGAACGAAGAAGAAACCTTAGAAAAAGAATAAAGAAGCACTTGCAAAAATACGCTCTAATATAGAAAAAAACACCATTAAAAAGAAATAAAAACTATATTTATATCAGGAAAAAGATGAAAATGAAAAAGAAATGTTGAAGACGGTACAATCTCAATTAGGGATAGAGTATTCTAAATACTATCTTTAGAGAAAAAAATATGAAAGAGAGGGTACCTCTCCCTATGAATATATGGGGGAAATTACTTATGATAAGGAAAAAATATATATAAAGAGGCGGAACGAGATCGGACATATCACAAATATGATCTTATAGATACAAAAAAATCAGAAATAGATATGAAAAAAACTAAAAAAATAAAAATCTCACCATTGTTTCCTGAATAATGACTAAAATGCTTATGAAAACAAAAATACTTTTTATTACTGGCTTTTTCTTTTTCGTAGCGAACAGCTCTTCAGCTCAGGACAGAAAGCTAATAGAGAGCTATAAGCAATCCGAATCGAGCATTATGCTTTTTCCGAATAAAACTTTTGCGGCTTTTGACTTATATAACGGTTATTCGTGGTTATTACCAGAAAAAGACCCGATGGGGGTCTACTTATTAAAAGCCTCAGAGAGACCCTTGTTCTTGGTATATGGGTATCATAATGATTCCATTGGGAAGGATAAGGTGCGTATCCGTTTTGCCAATTTTGAAGAGGGAAGAACTATATTCAGTATGAGAATGGAAAGACCTATAGTGTATTCAATGATAACCCTAACTGTTTTTCTTACAAATATATACATACATTTGATAGAAAGGAGGTAGGCAATACACTTACCCTCATACATCATATAGGATACTATGATGAAGAGGTGTCTTATTTATTTGAGGGAGAGGGGATTAAGAACACATTGCAATTTCCCTTGGGAGCGTATAATGATTTCTTGATTTACTATGATAAACTTAGTCGTGAGAAGGCAAATGTAGTGCTCGTTCCTATAAAGTTAGAAGGGAAAAAAGGAGCTTTTTTCCATAGAGGAAAATGGCCAGAGGAGGAACTAAAAATGGTTAAGGAAAAGATTGAAGAAGGTACCTAAAGAGGATCTTAAAAGGTTTTTCGTCCCTAAAGAAAAATCCTAAAGATATTAGTCAGGTGTCTATCTCTTTCCTTTATGAAGAGAATATAGAGCCTCCTACGGCACTTGTTTTCCTAAAGAAAGATGGTACAGTGATAGGGGAGATTCAAGCCTCAGCACCTTTTGAAGATGATGAAACCAGGCTATACTTACAGGTCAAGACACAAGGAAGTATCACAGATCCGAAGCAACTCAAGGTAGAACCTAAAACTATCTTTGTATCTGAATGTGAAAAACCTTCCCAAGAAGGATATATCAATAATTATCGCTTATGGATGAAATAGTTTTCAATAGAATCATTGTCTTACTGTTTCTTGTGGTTTCAGTAGGGCTTACTTATCTGATTATCAGAAAAGTTCAACAGCAAGGCTAAGGATAAAAAACAAAGAAAAAGCAGGCTGTCTTACCGCCTTCTTTATCTGGGTGCCTATCTCCTACTGGTGGGGCTTTACCCTTTTATGTTAGCTTTAGGAGCAGAGTACCGCTAAGGAACTCTACCAACTGGCTTCTGATAGTGACTTTAAACCCTATACCGCTCAGGTGGTAAGGTATGAGGATATTCATACAGAAAGATTCGAACACAAGAGTGGTAAAACGTATTATACCGAATATGTAGAAATGGGTACCCCTGTGGTTACTTTTACCATAGAATCAGGGCAGGAATTAGAACGAGCACTGCCTTTTTGCTACTGAGGTAAATGGAGAATCCTCTTATAACATTCGCTATAAGGCCTCCACAGATGAGATCATTGTAACAGATGTATATATTGTAGTGAAAAATCATAGGGTTGATCATATTTTTGTCCTCGGAGGGTTTTGCTTATTGGGGAATTTACCTTTATCTTACAGGCCTACCGATGAAGAACTATGGTAATTATCTCGTCAAAGGACTGCTCTATGGTGTCATTCTCACCATGTCCATGGGGGCTATGCGCAGGACTTATCTATGGAGCGCTTACCAAAGAATTACCCTTATGGGCACAGGCGATTTGTATATTTTTTTGCTTTGTCCCTTGTAATCGTGATTGTAATGATTTTTAGCTCTATGTTTCGTTCTAAGGTCAGAGACCCTCTCAAAGCAAAAAAACGTAAAACTACTTATCGCAAAGGGTATTAACAAAGGGAATCATCCTACAACAAATTGAAAATTGAAGATTCAAGCCTCGTCAATCTTAAGAAACTTAGTTTTTATAACTCATTGAGAATTTATGACTTACTTTCACATACCCAGCTGTAGGTATTCGCTGGCTATCCCTCATCGAGGGGGTAGGGGGAGGTTTTGAAAAATCAATAGGGGGTAGGGGGAGGTTTTGAAAAATCAATATTGGGGGTAGGGGGAGGTTTTGAAAATCAATATTGGGGTAGGTGTTAGATTTTTGAAAATTAGTAACTTATATAAATTTCAAAACTCGAGTTAAAAACTTAAAATAAATATGACATAAACCAAAAATAATTTCTTACATTTGCAGCGAGAAAACAGAGGGGTGGTTTCCTTTGGTGAAATTTTTCCTCTTGATATAGAAAGCAATTGTATAAAAAAATTATAGAATGAGAGATTTAACAAAAATGACTAACATTGAGGACTTGCGTGTAGTATGCAAGCGCAATGTGCCTAAGATGTTCTATGAGTATGTGGATACTGGGTCTTGGACACAGGCTACTTACCGTGAGAATGTATCGGACTTCAATCCTATTAAGTTCAAGCAGAGAATCTTGGTGGATATGGACAACCGTACCCTTGAGACTACGCTCTTAGGACAAAAGGTGAAATTCCCTGCTATGACTGCTCCTGTGGGCTTTTATGGGAATGATGTGGGCTGATGGAGAAATCCATATGGCCAAAGCGGCTCAGAAGTTTGGGATTCCTTTTCACCCTTTCTACTATGTCCATCTGTTCTATTGAGGACTTGGTAGAGGCTGGTGTGGAACCTTTCTGGTTTCAGCTCTATGTGATGCGTGACCGTGAGTTCATGAAGGATCTCATCCGTCGTGCCAAAGAAGCTAAGTGTTCTGCTCTTATGGTAACGGTGGACTTACAGGTGCTTGGAAACCGTCACCGTGATATCAAGAATGGTCTTTCTACTCCTCCAAAATTTACTATTCCTAATATTATAAACCTTTCTACCAAAATTCCTTGGGGATTGCGTTATGTATTTGGTAACCGTCGCTGGACATTCCGCAACATCGCCGGCCATGCCAGAATGTATCCGATCTTTCTTCCTCTCTTCTTGGACTAAAAGAACAGTTTGACCCAAGCCTTAGCTGGAAGGATATAGCTGAGATTAAGGAACTCTGGGGAGGCCCTATTATCCTCAAGGGGATCATGACCCCAGAAGATGCACAAGAAGCTGTCAAATACAGTGCCGATGCTATCATCGTTTCTAACCATGGTGGCCGTCAGATGGACGATACTATTTCTTCTATCAAAAGCCTTACCAGATATTGTAAGCGCTGTAGGTAGCCAGACAGAGGTATGGATAGACTCTGGTTTCTATACAGGACAGAATATGCTTAAGGCATGGGCTTTAGGGTGCTAAAGGAATCATGCTCGGCCGTGCTCCAGTATACGGATTGGGTGCTTATGGAGAAGAGGGGTAACTCGTGCCCTACAAATCCTCTATGATGAAATGGATACCACTATGGCTTTCTCTGGTCATCGCAATATCCAAGATGTAGATAAGAGCATCCTTGTAGAAGGTACCCTACCCACTACCTACCAGAAAATAATTATCATAATGTATAAAAGGATAGCCCCAAACCGAGCGGTTTGGGGGCTATTTATTTCTGAATGATTTTTATTTGCTCTTTGCTAAGAGGCGTCTTGCTGCGTCAGAAGCGGCAATAAGTCCACCGGCCGACATGATAATATCTTTCGGTACCAAGCGTCCCTGCTCCTGATAGGTAAGGGAAGCCATGGTTAGGGGTAGGCATATCACCACCTAAGTTAGGGTACATATACCTCTGGGGTAGTGATAAGGAACGAAAGGGTAACGATGGACATACCAAAAAGTAAGCAATCCACCGATAAGTCCGATTTTAGGAGACCATATACCTAAAAAGAGTAAGCAAACCAATTAGGCAAATTACCGTACCTAAGCCATAGGAGAAGATATAGGTGTTGTTCTGTTTATGCCATTCGATATTGGCAGCTACCATTTTCCCCTCTGGGTTTTTGTGCAATTTGTATTCTGCTACTTCTTTGCCTTTGTTAGCCTCTCCTGTAACACCATTCTCATCGATAGCTGGTTTTTACCTGAGTTTGCATAGAAGAAGCTCATAAAAAGGGCTATTGGTAACAAAGGGAACAATCCCGTCGGCTTCGTACTGACATACTTTTAAGCCTCCAATCCACGCCATTACGATAAAGATCACTAATGCGAATAAAGTTGATAAACTGTGACTGTAATCCAGCCAATTTTTCTAATAATGTTTGCATGACTATATTATTTTCAGGATGCAAAAATACAAAGCATTTTCCATATAAGAATGGATTTTTTTACCACAAACATAGATTATTTTGCCACGATGGAAATTCCACATTTTCTCGAAAATTGCTTAGAAACCCCGACTTCCTTCTTGAAGTAGCGGCTGAAGTAGAAAGCATCTTCAAAGCAGAGTTCAAAAGGCGATTTCCTTGACCGACTTATGGGTGAGGTGTAGCAGTTTTTGGCCTCCAGAACCAAGCGCTCCCTTAGCAGTGCCGATGGGAGTCTTTCCATAATACTGCTTTGATACGCTTGAGAAAGCACTCACCGAAAGGTGATACACCGCTGCATAGAAGCTGATATCCTTTTCCTTGAGAAAATTGGCTTCCAGAAGCTCTTGGAAATTGGCCATGGGGTTTTGCACTGGGTTCTCTTCTTTTAAGTGGCTCAAAAAATGCTGTTTCTCTCGGCTTCCGATAGCCAAGATCAGTTGCAAGTAGCTCTTAAGCACTGCAATTTGGTAAGGATTGAGTCTGAAGCAATGGCTTGCATCTTTTCAAGAGGCTCTCCAATTCTCCAAAAACCGCCTGAGAGACCTCAAAGTGGGGTTGTTGGTATATGTTGTTGAATAATAAGCCGTTACAAACCACCTCTTTTTGTGGTACTCTATACAATAGAAATCCCCATGGAAGGCAATAAAGTCCATTTTTGCTGCCCTCTCCATCCATTGAAGATACTGGTAGGGGAGAGGAACAGTAGCGAATAGCCTTGGGAATGGTATTCGTTGAAGTCGACACTAAAGTGGCTATCTCCCTGTAAGAGAAATATATAGTATAGGGTAGTATGTTCTCCTTGAGCAAAAATCCTCAGGAGAATCGCTATTGATGTGAATATTCTGGTAAGTCATAAAATAATCGGCTATCAGGGTACAAAATTAAGAAAAATGAGTATATTTGCAATCTAATAAGCCAATTAGCCGATGAGTCAATTAGCCAATGACCAACTCAAAACTCAAAAGCTCTTATGAACCGTCTTTTTACTTCTTACTTTGTTACTCGTTGCTTGGCAAAAAATCTGTCGAGCAACTCCTACTACTGATGATACGGCTGTGGTACAAGATACCATGCTTGTGTCCGATATCCATCGCACTGGATTCCCTATGGAGTTCTTTTGGGAATATAAGCGTCCCTATGTGGAGAGGCTATATCATCAATCAGGATATGTCATCTACCAAGAAAAATGCCCACAAGATCATAAAACCTGATATGGCGAGTTTCGCGCTCCTTGATGTATCGAGGGATTTGCCAAAAGACAAAAATGGGATCTATTACCAAGAGTTTAATAAAGATTGATACCACGGGCTTTAGAGTAGTGGGCGTTATAAGCCATTATGACAAGCCGTCTGACTATTGGGAAAGAACCTGTTTGGCGAACTTATAAGAAGGCTTTTTAGGGGAACAAAGCAGATTAACATCTCTGACCCTGCAACCTTCGAAACTGTTTCCATTTGTTATTTTAAAGGACAAAAACTACCTATACTATTACGACCAAAAGGTAGAGGGGGCTGATGTGGCTACCCTTCAGAAGGATTTGGCAAATGGGGAGTTTGTCTCGACAAAAATAACACCTATTACCAGGAAAACCCTTTATCTATAAGGGGAGCGGGTACAGCAGGTATCGAATAATATATACAAAAACCACTACCCATGTATTTGCGCTATAATGGAGGGTATGATAAGGAGGAGAAGGCAGAGGATTACTTTGTGAAACTCCCTGATTATTTTGATATTCCTACCTTACGAAGGCTGAATGATTTCTATTTGATAGATAAAAACCACCTCTATTATGATGAAAATAGCTATCCATTAGAAAAATAAAAGACCTTAGAGTGCCCATACCCAAGGAGAATTTGAGCAAGATAAAAGCTATTTGAAGTTTTTGTAACTGATGGGGACAAGCTCTACAGAGAAAAAAAGCCACTCTCTGGCTATGATGCGGCTACTTTTGGGATTGTCCCAGGACATTATTACTATCAGTATGACAAGAATGGGGTGTATGATTGGGATAAGAAACTGCCTTTCCACTATACAAACCGCCCTGAGTATGGAAAAACTTTTTCATATGGATAATCAGAGTCTATGTATCTATGAGGATCAGAGCTTATTATAAGACTTATGACGATAGCCTCTATGTACCACACCCTCAACCCCAGCAGTTAGCGTTGCTAAAAGAAGGAACACACCCCTAGGGAATTATTCCCTTCCCAAGACGATAAGCAAAAAGAATAAAAGAAATAGATACCACAGGCTTTGAGGAGCTTTCCCTATTCCTTTTTGGAGGCATAACGGACAGATTTATCATTTGACTTATAAGAGTGGTATGATAATGACCAATATGGTTGGAGGAGTTGAGCGTAAATATGTAGTCGTAAAGGGCTATGACAATGCTTCTCTAAAGGAAGTACCCAATGGTTTCTTAGCCGATAAAGATTATTGGTATGATGGTACTACAAGGCTGTTCCAAAACAAGGACGTAGAACTTCTAGCTATCTATGAGGGCTATGAAAAAGGCGTGGTAGGATCCCACCCTGGTACCAATTTCTATCTCTTTAAGATGCTCAGGGCTGATGACGCCGAATTGGGCGGAAGGGATTAATGTGTCCAGTAACCAATGAGCAAGGGTGAACAATTAACCGATGAGTCAATGAGACGATGAGTCAATGAGCCAAATCGGCAAATTGACAAATTGACAAATTGCCAAATCAACAAATTAAATTTATTTATTTTATTTCTAAATAATGTATATATTTGCACCTGAATATGTAAAATTATTTATATGAAGAAAATAGTAATTATATGGCCTTGGGCTTAACATTTACGGGCTATGCACAGCAGCCCAGTGGTATGGAGCGTGATACCTTAGGCTTGGAAGAGAGTGGTTATTACTGCCAATCGTATAGAGGAGAAAGAAAAACCGATGCGTGGCGAATGTAACGATTATTGACCAAAAGAAACTGCAGCAGTTTATTAAGATTGTACCCGATATGTCGCATCTTATTGGAATGATTGAGCCAGCTATGGCGCTCTCTACCAATACAACCAATAATCGCTATCAGAACTTACGCGGGCGTGCACTCTTAGTGCTTATCGATGATTCCTCAATCTACGCCCCTACGCTCCACCGACCGTGATATACGTTCCATAGATCCTGCAGCAGTAGAGCGTATTGAGATTGTGAAAGGTTCTACGGCTGTACGGGAATGGCGCTATCGGAGGGATTATGAATATCGTAACCAGAAAGCTCCTAAAGGGGTGGCTTTCAGCGGGCAAACTTCCTTAGGGGTTTCGGCAGAGATTCTTTCAAGGAAAACAGAGGCTTTGGTTACCGCTTCAATCAGCAGTTCTCGGGTAACTATAAGGGCTTTTCTCTACCTATGATGGTGCTCTTACGACAGGCTCGGCTGTGGATGGGGCAGGGGATATATCTCTCCTCGCTATGGCGGGCGATGTACGTACCTATAATGGTCTTATAAAAGCTGGCTACCAGTTCGATGAGGATAACAGAGTAGAGGTCATGTATAACTTTTACCAGAGCCTGCAGCATGCCTTTGGTCGCCTCTTCAGGAAAGTATTTGCAGACCCTCGTATTGGGTCTATGGTGGCAGAGGATCAGCTGCTCAGGATAGGGGATGCGCTACAATCACAATGCTTACGTGAGTTCCAAATTCCAATAATATCTTCGCCCATACCGACTTGGAACTCTCTGACTTTACCCAACATCAGTACGCAATCTTCGACTATCGCAAGCATAATGCCAGAGCCCACGTTGGGAAAGCTCCAGCGGACAAGCAACTGTAAAAGGGAGATACGGAATCCGTACCCAGCTTACCGCAAATTGCTCCTTGGGGAGAACATCTTTACCCAATTGCTCTATGGAATAGATGCGTCGATTGATAAGACCAGTCAGCCCCTTGTAGATGGGCGTTACTGGATGCCTGAACTGACTTCACAACTCAGCTCCTTTCTTGCAAACCAAAACCACTCTTCAACCACTATGTACTCAAGGCAGGACTTCGCTATGATTATATGAGACGTGGCTGTGCCAGACTATCAGGTGCTTGGGCTCAAAAATGCCGATCCGCGTGTCTGATGTAAAAAGGTGGGGGACTCTCCTATAACAACCTCTCTCCCAATGTAGGGATTGCTTACAACCAGATCAAGTACTTCCAGCCTTTTTGCTTCTTATTCACAGGATTTTTCTATCTTTGATTTAGGTCGTACCCTTCAGTGCTGCTAAGGCCGATGTACTCTAAGATCAACACAGAACCTGTCAAAACGGATAATTGTGAGATGAGGGCTTATTCGAGATCAGGTAAATATGCTGCACCTGAGCGACTTACTTCTATACCTATTCCAAGCTCGGTAGCGACCTCAAGTCGGTAAAGTGGTTTCTGGAGTAGTGGATAGAAGCCCACAGAAGTATATGGCTTCGAGGTGAATGCAGATTTCTTCCTACCGACTGGCTTACCCTCAGTGGTAGCTTTATCTCCTTCGAAGGAAAGAAAAATCTACCGAAGATGGTCCATGGGATGGCTATATGAGTGGTACTTCCATTCCTGCACCTAAGGCAAGTGCTTATGTAAGGGTTACCCCAACCGCTAAGAGTTACCTTCAAGTGAATTACCTACACACGGGCAGCCGTGATCGCTTTGCTCAGACAACAAGAGTATATACCGAAGGCGAAGGGGTCGTCTTTCCTATGACCTCTTCTCTCTTAGTCGGTTATACCTTCAATAAGAATCTATCTTTGGGCTTAGGGGTGGAGAACCTCGCCGATAAGGTGTATTATACCCCTGCCTCTATGCTTGTTGCCCGCGATGCCGAATATGCTCATGGCAATGCCGCTGACTTCTTAACTAAATCTTACTTACAAGTATTAGGGAATAAACCTTGCATCCCACATACCCAGCTGTGAGCACTCGCTGGCTTTCCCTCCGAGAGGTAGTCCGTGAATACATGGAACTGAGTATGTGAGGGGGATTTCTTTTGTAATATATTGATTTACAAATAGTTATAATCTTACATTGTATTCTAAAAACGACTTACGAAGCTTAAATTACTTATTACCTAGTTATCTATTTTTCTTAAAAAAGATATTAATAAAGAAAATAAAGAAATATTTGTTAGTTTCATTATAGAAATTTTGCAGCCTTTATAAAAATGAAGCAAATTTTCTATGCAGTTGCGCTACTCTTTATAGCTACTATACAAGGGGCTTTAGCGCAAAAAGTAACCGTTACAGGAACGGTGAGATGGACAAGGAGATCTATTCTGGGTACCTATGTTCTTATCAAAGGGACTAGTAAGGTGCACGACCAATGATGAGGGCTTATGCCATCAGTGAGGCCAATGTAGGGGATGTACTTTATTATTCCTAGGAATGAAAGCAGGTGGAGAAGAAGGTAACTCAAAAATCTTCGGTGATCAATGTTGTCCTACAGGACGATGTTCAGGAGATCGATACAGGGCTTGTCTTCACCGGTTATGGAGCACCTAAGGTAGCCAGTAAGACAGTAGCCTCTGTCTCAGTTATACAAGGAAAAGCTCTGGCTGAAACTCCCAATGCCAATGTGATGGATGCACTGCTGGTCGCTTAGCAGGGGATGGTAGTTACTACAAGTTCAGGAAGACCAGGCGCCTCTTCAATGTGCTTATCCATGGATTTAACAATTTTCAATCAGCTCTCAAAGGGGTGCTCAGGACAGGATCCTCTCTATATAGTCGATGGAGCTCAGGTGGACGGTGATATCACGTCCAGTATCAATCCTAATGATATTGAGAATATTACTGTTCTCAAGGATGCCACTTCTACCTCTATCTATGGTTCCGTGCGGCCAATGGGGGTGATTCTTATCACTACTAAGCGTAGCAAGTACAACCAGCCAACAAATATTACCATCAGTCATCAAGTAGGGTTCAATGCCATCACCAGTGCCAGTCGTAAATTCTTTGACAACGATGATGTCTCCTCGTGAGTATATGGACTTTTGGGCTCAGCGTGACCCTGCTGCGATTCTGCTCTGCAGCAGGTGTCAGCGATACCGATGCCGTTATCGAAAAAGATATTGAAAAATCCTTATAACACACGCTGGGACAAGATCTTCTTCCGTGATTTTGTACCTACTTCACGTACCGATAGTCTCTATATCAGGAGGAACTGCCAACACTGCTACTATTTCTCTTTGGGATATTTTAAGCAAGAGGGGCTCTACAGCTCCTGCACTGGATTATCATCGTTATAATGTCAATTCCAATATTGATACGTATTAATAAATGGCTTAAAGCGGGACTATCTCTTTCTATGAGCTATACCGAAAAGCGAAGGAGGACGCTCTTCTGTAGTAGGAGGTAGGGTCTTGGCTTTACCACTTTATACCCCTATAATCCTGATGGGTCAAGAAAGATTTTATCTGTGGACTTACAGGGCGTTCTACCGGCTTCCTATCACCCTAGTATGATGCCGAAAAGCATCCCTATGGATCTTATGGGGTGGATGTCATGCCTATAGCGTACTTGACTGTCGAACCTATTAGAACTTAGTATTCAAGACTCAAAGCTGGGGTACCATACAGTGCTGGAGAATCTGAATCAAAAACAGTTACACTCTTTTACTGATTATAAGTTTGGTTATGAAACTACAGCATTTACTCAACTTAGTCAAGTAAAAGGGCTTATAAAAAGACTTTTACCAACACTTTAGAATACAAATTCCTTTCTCAGAATTCTCATTCTTTTACAGCTTTTGCTTGGACAGGAATCGACTGAGAATATTGCTAAGACTTTGACTAACTATACCGCAGGGAGCAGCCTTCTGATGGACTTTCTATGTTGGTACATGGTAATAGAATTTTGCTATAGGGGATAATAAGTCTGTCCAGTACTTTCAATTCGTTTTTCTCTCTCGCTTGAGTGTACGACTATCAAGGGCGCTTTTCTTCGGATCTTTTCGAGGCCCGTCGCGATGGCTCTTCTAATTTTGGACGCAACAATCGCTATGCCAACTTCTGGGCAGTAGGGGCTATGTGGAAGCTTAAGAAGGAGAATTTCCTCAAAGAGGTCAAATGGCTTACCGATCTTAACTTGCGCTTCAGTACAGGACTCTCTGGAAATGCAGGAGGGCTTAACTATGCAACCTCAATGTCGTAAGTCCATTGGCAGTATATCAAGGGGCAAACAGGATATATACCCTTAGTAGGTTAGGAAATCCTGACATTCGTTGGGAGGAACAGACAAAAACCAGTGTAGGGCTCAATGTGGTATTCCTTTACAATACCTCGCTTAATGTAGAGTACTATAACCGTCGTACCTATGATGCGCTTTCTTACCGTGATAACAACAGTGCCAGTGGATATACACAACTCTATGGCAATACTGGTGGAATGCAAAACCAAGGGATAGACCTCTCTATATCATCACGAGTATATTACAATAGGGCAAATAACCTTAGTATACGCCCTTATTTTTAACTTCAACTATAATCAACAAAAGATCGTTGAAATTTTCGATGGAAGACAGTCCTTGGTCAATGCTCGTGACAAAATTGGATTCAAGGTAGGAAAAAGCTCTTGAGTATACAGCAGATGCTACACAAGGGGTTAATCCGGATACAGGACTTATCGAGTGGTATAAACCAGGAGAGGATAAAATGGAAAAACAAACCGATGACTCTCAAGTAACTACAGAATATAACTTGAATTTGGGACAGACCACAGGTAAGAAGATGCATGCTCCAATCAATGGTGGTTTCGGATGGGATATTACTTATGGTGGCTTTAGTTTGGATATGAATTTTTCCTTCTCCATAGGTCGTTGGGTGAGAGAATAGAGATATGATCTATACAGAGAACCCTAACACTTTTTGCTAATGGAAACCTAAGCCGTAATGTATTTGATTATTGAAACAAGCGGGGGATGTTACTCGCCATCCTAAAATTACTGAGAGCTACTTTTTGTGCAAGGAAGTGACTCACGCCTGATACAGAATGCTGATTTCGTTCGCCTAAAGGAATCACCTTAAGTTATCGTTTGCCCTAAGGAAGTGATAGAACAAGTGAGCTTCTTCCAAAGGGTACGCCTCTATGGTACTGCTCGTAATGTTTTTACGATAACCAAGTACGAAGGAGCAGATCCAGAATTCACTCAGCCTATATCTATGGGAGGATACCCTCCTTCTCGTCAGTTTTACTTTTCGGTGTCGAACTTAAATTCTAAAAATATGAAGAAAATATATAACAAATTACCATTATTTATTCTCTTAGCACTCTCTCTGCAAGGTTGTGCTAAGTTAGATCAAGAACCTTATGTAGATCTGAGTGACGAAAAAGGCTTACCTCAATGTCGAAAGATGCTCAGTATTGGGTCAATGGTATGTACAGAGCCTTGCGCGACAATACCTACGGTAATGCCATGATAAGTACTCGACATACAGGCTGATTTTTCTCAATGCAGTACGCCGTGATAATGAAAAACTTCCTGCGCTTCACCGTTGGGGGAATACTTTCACTTCTTCCGATGAGACAACTGCGGCTATCTGGTTTGGCGCATTTCAAGGCAATACAGGATATCAATCTCTCTCCAGAGAATCCTTCTATTCAATAGAAAAGGATAGAGACTACTCAAAAGCACAAATAAAGCGTAATATGGGCGAACTTTATTTAGGGCGTGCTTATTTCTACACCTACTTGGTTACTCACTTCTGTGGCGCATATGATGCTTCTTCAGCTTATGGACTCCCCATCCTAAGAGAGCCTAAGGTAGCAGACTTCCCTGCACCGAGCTCTTTGAAGGAAACCTATGAGTTTATCCTTAGTGATATTGCTTTGGCCGAGGAGTATCTTGCCAATACAGCAGGAGAGGTAGGTTCCACTACTTTTACTGTAGATGCAGCTAAAGCGCTCAAGGCACGTGTCTTGCTCTATCAGGGTGAGTGGGCAGCAGCTTTATCAGACAGCTAAAGCTCTTATTGATGCAGGCACTTATCCTTTGGCGACTTCATCCGCTACCCTTAAAAATATCTGGACTGAGGATGCTGCAACGGAGAGCATTGTCCAGATTTATGCAGCGGCTGGCTCTACAGGGAATGTTAGCATTGTCAATGAGCTACCTAAGGCCAATGATATCTATATAGGGGCTAATAACTTCGACCGTCGCTTGCGCCGCTACTCTATAACCCAAGCTATATCCCTACACAGTCTTTTTGTGAGATCTGTTCGATACAGCGGATTATAGAAAAAAGTATTTATTTCCAAAACTCTTTGTGGATTATGGAAATACTGTATATAGCAATATCTAGTTTGGTAACCAAGTATCCGGATAATAGCAACCTAAAGAGCAATCCCTCAGGGCTGCTACCTATATGCACAAACCGAAATTGTTCCGTATTGCCGAGCAATATCTCATTGCAGCCGAGGCAGCTTACCGCAATCGGGATGAGGCTAACGCTCTTGTATACCTCAACCGTCTCCGCGCTTCTCGTGGACTGACCACTGCGCTAACAACCACTGGGGATGCGCTCTTTACAGAGATACAGAACGAACGTAATCGTGAGTTAGCTTTCGAAGGTTTCCGCCTTCGATATCAAGCGTTGGGGATTAGGGGTGGTACGTGGTACGCCACAGAATACTGATGCCATCTTCACTTCTCCTGCCAACGAATATTATCAGCTGAATATCTCTGCAGGATATTACAAAATGACATGGCCTATTCCTGCTACCGATATTACTTATGAAAAAGGAAAATGGAAACAAAATCCTGGCTAATTATATTATGACAAATAAAAGCTGCCTATGGTGAGCTATTTGTAGTATTCAGTTTTCGTTGAATGATCAGAGAGAGTCTCCGTTTTCGCTTTCAGTCTTTTTGATCCAGTTTCTCTTCTTATCATACTGGTATACATAGTTTTTCTTCTGGAGCTATGGTGCCATCTCCTTCGTGAGACAATGTTCTCAGTCTCATTACCTTCTTTGTCATAGGTGGAGGTTATCTTTTTAGGAGTTTACCTGCTAGCATCATGGGAGAGTCGTTCAATCGGTTCCTTTAGCATCATTTTTATAAAGGGTTTTTGGAAAAAGTTCATTCTCTTTTGTAGCTTATCCTCTTGGATAAGGTGTCCTTTCTCATCATAAGTCAGTACTTTCTCATCACATACACCACCCACACAATTTTGACTTTTTCTATAAGTTGGTTCTTATCGTTGTATTTTTGAAAGGTGCTCATGAATAGATTTCCATCTGCAGTGAGTAGGTCATGACGGGTACGATTTCCTTTTTGGTCATACTCATATAAGTTCGACGAAAGTGTTTTGTTATCTTCATCTTTGGATATGGACTCTATCAAATAGCCTTGGTCGTTATAAGTATCATGATAGGACATGATCACTCATTATTCTTCACTTGCATCTTAGTAGTACGTCCCTTAAGGTCCGAACTCGGTGATTAGCTCTGTATTCCCTCTGAAGGGTTTCCCTTTTTCATCTATACGATAGTCCTCTATGATGTAAGTTTTTACTTTTCCTTTGAGCTTGCAGCATCCCAACCTGTCTTTTTGTTCTGGTTTTGGCCAAAAGCAAGGGTACTTGCTAAAAAGCAAGAAAATTCCTAATCGTTTCATTTTTCTATAAATTATTTTTAAGAGTGCAAAGTTACAGATAAACACTCAAGAATAAATTATTATTATTTTTAGCAATTCAAAATTCCCTAACTCCTCTCACTTCTCGTCTTATTTCTTATGGTCTCCTTCCTTGACTTTTGTCTTCTCCATGTGGTATCTTTGTCGCAAATTAAGTGAAAAAGAGTGAAGAATGAGCCAACTCTTCGTTCTTCATTCTTCACTTTTCATATTCTCTAAGAAATGCGCTCCTCAACATGACAGACCTCCTATGGAAAATCGTCAATAGCGAAGAAATACACAACGTGGCGGGAAGACCCATGTGAGCTTCCCTCCGTGAGAACCTACTGCCTTATCTCTCTACTGGGGAGGATGGAAGGCTGGTTTCTCAAGAGTGAAGAACGAAAAATGAAGAACGAAGAGGCAAAAGGTGAAAAATGAAGAATGTAGCCAGCCAGTGTCCACAGCCCAATCCCAACCCACCCTTACTGAACAAACACAATATATAACACCTGCCTCCCAACACTATTATTGGAAGAAAAACCTTGCTTTCAACCTCCTAACCTTTACCCAAAAACGCTCCCTTACTTCAAGCCAGCACCTTTTTCATAGGACTTATTATGAAAAACTCACTGTATTTTGCCTTGGGGCGTGTCCAAAAACTGATGATTACCATGCCGCCTCAGCATGGCAAGAGCGAGGGAGCTACCCGCCGCTTGCCGGCTTTTGTCTTGGGATCGTAATCCCAATAAGCGCATAGCTATCGTCTCCACAATGCTACCAAGGCACGCAAGTTCAACCGTGAACTCCAGCGCATCATGGACCAGGATACCTACCATGAGTTGTTCCCACAAGCGACTCTTGCACGTGCTCCCTCTTCCCAAGCAGCAAGGAAGAGCCGCAACTACGCTCGCAATGCTGATGAGTGCGAGATAGTGGGCCTATCAGGAAGTTTCAAGACCATAGGAGTCGGCGGCTCTCTCGCAGGAGAACCAGTGGATATACTTATCATGGATGACCTCTACAAAGGATGCCGCTGCGGCATGGTCGCCTCTGATACGGCAGGAGTATACGCCGACTGGTACGATACGGTGGCCTCTACTCGATTGCACAGCTCCAGCCAACAGCTCTTGGTTTTTCACCCGCTGGCATGGATGACCTCGCCGGACGCCTCTTGCAGAAGGAAGGTCTCTACACCCGACAGAAACCCGCACGGGTGGGTGCTGCTGAGTTTCCCTGCTATCGAGGACAGTCCGCCTACCTCTCTGACCCCAGAGCTCAGGGGAGGGTGCTCTGGCCAGAGCGACACTAATCTGGAAAAGCTCCCACAGGATCAAGCAGCGCAATGGGGCTGTCTTCGAGAGTCTTCTACCAGCAGAACCCACCAACCTTCGCAAGGGCTTGTATGAGGGTTTCAGTGCTATCACCGAGATCCCTCACGTACTTACTCTGTGGCTCATATCGACGCTGCTGATAGTGGTGCCGACTACCTCACAGTGCTCTTTACAAAGAAAGCACAGGAAGAGGCACTATAAAGTAGATGTGCTCTATACCGAGGATCAATGAAGGTAACTGAGATGGAGATTGCCTAAGCTCTTGGACATCAGGTGAGCGCTTGTCATATAGAGAAGTAACAACGGCGGAGGACTCTTTGTTCATAATCTGGAGGAACGTGCTCAGCAGATGGGGAACAACTCACCCGCTTCTATCCTTCCATCAATCACAGAATAAGATACGCGTATTTTCTGCCTCGTCCTCAGTGCAGCAGTTAGTACATGCCTCTGGATTGGAAGAAACGCTTTCCGACTTTTGCCCGAGACCTCATGTGGGCTACCTCAAGGGAGAGCAACCCTCATGACGATGCGATGCTCTCACGGGCTCGGTGAGAGTGCCGCTCAACCTCCCCGCAAGATTCCCTCTCAGAACTGCTACAATGGTAAGAGGTGAAGAGTGAAGAATGAAGAGTGAAGAGTGAAAGTGTGAGCCAAGCGAATGAGAGCGCATGTGTGTGAAAGTGAAGAATGTAACCAACAAATACCTAATACCAGCGTTGTGTCACACATGTTAGCGCAGTGCAATTCGCCCTTCAACAAGAAAGGCAATTCGCCCTTCCCAACACATGCAATTCGCTCTCCAATTATATAAAAGCAAATTCTTTTACTAACAAGACCTGCAAGCCCCTATCAACATGGGATCATTAATTATTAATAATCGGTCTTTTTGTATTATCGAGTGCTAACTTCAATCAAAAATTTTTCTCATTACAATAAAATATACTAACTTTGCCATTCAAAAATATAGTATCATTTTATGAAAATCTCATCATCAACTGGATAAAAGATTTCCTCAAGATTGATTTACCAGCCCAAAGAGGTAGGGCGAGATTCTTACCGATTTAGGATTGGAAGTGAAGGTATCTACTCTTACGAGTGTAAAGGGAGGGCTCGCTGGCGTGGTGGTAGGAGAGGTACTTGAGGTGCCAAAGCACCCCAATGCCAGATAAGCTAAGCCTGACCAAGGTGGATTTAGAGCGATGCAGGCGTAGTACCCTGTGTCTGTGGGGCTCCCAATGTAGCTCAAGGACAGAAAGTTGCTGTAGCCACCATTGGGACTATCTCTCTATGACAAGCAGGAACCTTTCAAGATTAGAAAGGCAAAATCCGTGGGAAGAGAGTCATGGAATGATCTCTGCGGAGGACAGGTGGGTCTGGGAGAGCCATGAGGGTATTATGGTATTGGATAGCTCTTTGCCCAATGGCAAGCCTTGTAGTGAGGTTTTTCAATGTTGTCTCTGATACTATTTTTGAGATAGGCCTTACCCCCAATCGTGCCGATGCGATGAGTCACTTAGGCGTAGCCCGTGATCTCAGAGCAGGACTCTTCAGAGGGTACCAATAAGGAAGTATTACTCCTTCAGTAACAGATTTCTTTATAGAAAATCGTTTGCTTAAGATAGATGTCTTGGTGGACAACAAAGGAATTGGCACCTCGCTATTGTGGAGTGAGCATCTCCAATGTGAAGGTGGCTCCTTCGCCTGCATGGTTACAGAGACAGACTTGGAGCAATAGGGATTACGCCTAAGAATAATATAGTGGATGTAACCAATTGTAGCACTTCATGACTTGGGACAGCCTCTTCATGCTTTTTGATGCTTTACATATCTCAGGCAAGAAGATTATTGTTCACAATGCCTCTGAAGGTGAAAAATTCAAACTTTGGATGGGGTGGATAGAACCCTTTCAGCCGAGGATCTGGTGATCTGCGATGCTAGACAAACCACTATGCTAGCAGGGGGTATTGGGAGGTAACAACTCAGGGTAAGTCAGGATACTACTCATATTTTCTTGGAAAAGTGCTTACTTTAATCCGTGGCGATTCGCAAAACTGCCAAAAGATATGGAGATCTCTACCGATGCTTCTTTCCGCTTCGAGAGTCAATAGCCGATGATTGTAAGTATGCGCTGCTCAGAGCCGCTATTATATGATCAAAAATTGGCTGGAGGTGAGATTTCTTCCGATGTGATTGATTTTCTATCCCAGAAAAATAGAGGATTTCCAAGTATTCTCACCTATGAAAAAGTGGATGCACTTGTCGGTCAGGTGATCCTCGCGATGTTATCAAGTATTCTACACTCTCTGGGTATCCAGATTAATAGCATTACCGAGATAGGTATGGGGCTTACAGTGCCTTCTTATAGAGTCGATGTACAGCGCGATGTGGATGTGATAGAAGAGATACTTCGTATATGGCTATAACAATGTTGAAGCTCCTTCCAAGGTGAGTGCTTCTATGGCACATGCTAACCGATATGAAGATTTCAATGTTCAAAATATTATTGCTGACCAGCTCGTAGGGCAGGGATTCTTCGAGATAATGAACAATAGCCTTACTACAGCTCAGTACGAGACACTTTCTGAGGATATTCAGCAGCCAGCGGTGACGTTGCTCAATCCACTTAGCCAGGATCTGGCTGTGATGCGACAGAGCATGCTCTTCTCAGGTCTGGAAACCATCGCTTACAATAACAACCGTAAGCGCACTGACTTCTAACGCTGTTTGAGTTTGGTAAAACTTATCACAAGGTAGAAGACAGAGCTACACCGAGCCTAAGCACTTGGCGCTTTTCCTCTCGAACACTATCGAGACATGGAATACCCCTACTGAGAAGACCAACTTCTACCAGCTCAAGGGCTACCTCTTGGCTATCTTCTCCCGCTTGGGAATCGTAGATTATCAGGAAGAGCCTGCCACAGAAGGAATATTCAAGAAGGAATAACTCTAAAATAGGACAACAGACTTTGGCTTCCTTAGGGATAGTCAGGACAAATATCTTGAATCATTTCGGAATCAAGCAAAGCGGTATACTATTGCCGATGTTCGCTGGGAGGTAGCTCTTGAACATTTGGCTAAGAAAGGTCGTTTATGGAAATCCCTAAGTACCCAGAAGTACGCCGCGATCTGGCACTGCTCTTGGATGAGGATGTTTCCTTCAGAGCGATCTATAATATCGCCCATAAGACAGAAAAAGAATTACTCAAAAAGGTATTCCTCTTCGATGTATATCAAGGGGACAAAACCCTAAGAAAGCAAGAAGAGCTATCCATAGGGTTCCTCCTGCAGGATAGCAATAAAACCACTTACGGATAAGCAGATAGATAAGACAATGGAGTCCTGCTGGCTGCCTTCCAGCAGGAAGTGGGTGCCCAGTTGCGCTCTTAATTGTAATGTGCCATGATGGATTTTTCTTCCAAATTGTTTGGAAAAATGCGGTCTATGAGATCTCACAACTGCCAGGAATGAGGAAAGCGCACCGCCCTGCGATTGGCCTTACACCTGCTCAAGCAACCTCCTGCACAAACCGAGCGCTTGGCAGCATCTTTTGGTCAGTTTGGTCAGTGAGATTACTTATTGTAAAGCAGTGCCATAACATATCCGATACGGAAATATGTGACATCTGTGCCAATATCCATAGGGATAGCTCCTTGCTCTGTGTGTGGAGGATGTGCGAGATGTCATGGCTATGAGAATACCGGACAGTACAATGGGCTACCACGTGCTCGGGGAAAAATCTCTCCTATCGATGGAGGTGGGGCCTAATGAGCTGACCATCGCCTCCTTGGTCAAAAAGGTAAAAAGAAGGTTCTGTCAAGGAAATTATCTTTGCCCTGAGCAATACCATGGAAGGCGATACAACCAATTTTACATTTACAGACAGTTAGAAGGCTTGGATATTACCACCTCTACCATTGCCCGAGGCATATCCGTAGGGGGATGAACTCGAATATACCGATGAGGTAACCCTCGGCAGGAGTATCCTACACCGCATCCCCTTTCAGGTGATGTAGGAGGAGGTCGTTGGGTTTTACTAAGTCAGAACTAAAGTATTTATAAAGTTGTAAAAGCAATGGTTAAACAAATAGAAGTAAAACAATAAAAAGATCAAATGAATCTTTAGTTTATTGTTTTAATCATTGACAATGAACAACTAACAATTAACAATTATGGCAAGGTACGAATTAAAAATTACCACAAATGGGAGAAAGCGTTGAGGAGGTACTGTCTCTTCTGGCTTAAAAAGTAGGGGGATACCATACACTTGGATGATATCTTGGTGGAGGTAGCCACTGACAAAGTTGATTCTGAAATTCCCAGTGATGTAGAGGGAATCCTCACCGAAATCCTTACTCGGAAAGAACCGTAGTGGGACAGCTCATGGCGGTGATCGAAACAATAGAGCAAAATGCCGCATCGGGCCTACTATTGCCCTGCCTGAGGCTACGCCTCTTCTGAGGAACTATTGCTTATGAACCTGAGCAAGAGAACATTTCTTCTTTTGAGGAGCCTCAGGAGATAGCCCTGCCCGCAGCTACTTCAGAGGAAGAACTACAAGAGGTAGTGCCTGCTGTACCTTATGTGCCTACTCAAGTGGATACCCCTGCGGATGCTGCTTCACAGGAAGAGACTCAAAAGATTTCTACTCCTTGGTAGAACCATTGCCAAAGAAGAAAATATATCAGAGGAGGAATTGGCCTCTATTGAGGGAACAGGGGTTCAGGACGCATCACTAAGTATGATATTCTTCGCTATTTAGAAAATAGAACAAGACAAGAGGGAGAACAAGCACAAGTGGCGGTTACTCTGAGCCAGCAACAATTACTCCTGCTTCTTCTACACCCAGAAGCTTTACCGGTTGCTCAAGAGGAAAAGAGGCAGCCCCTGAGGAGAAAAGTAGCAGAAAGTCATGAGTTAAATATCCTGATATTGACGATTTTATAAAAGAACTTAGCCGCTACTCAGTCTCAAAAAGAGGCTCCTGCAGCTCCAGGCTACTCCTGCTCCAGCGGCTCCAGGCTACTCCTGCAGCCTCTTTGGAATGCACCTGTAAGTGCTCCTGAGCAGGCACCACTGGCAACACTTCCTATACGCCTTCTCCTGTCGATGACAATGTGGAGGTGATCGAGATGACTCGTATGGGCAGCTTTGTTGCCAACTATATGAGCGAGAACAAGCATATATCGGCTCATGCAACCCAGCTTTATCGAGGTGGATGTGACCGTATCTGGAACTGGCGCAATAAATATAAAAACAATTCGAGAGCGCGAAGGGGAAAAACTTACCTTTACTCCTATCTTTATAGAAGCAGTAGCTAAAGCATTGAAGGATTTTCCTTTTGATGAATATCTCTACCGATGGCGAACGTATTTTTGAAAGAATATCAGCATAAAGGATGGCTACAGCCTTTGCCCAATGGCGATCTTATCGTACCAGTAATTAAGAAAGTGCGGATCAATTGAGTTTTGATGATTGGCTAAAAACGGTTAATGACTTGTGGCGTGCCCGTGAGAACAAGCTCAAACCGGAAGAGGTTAGGGAGGTACTTATACGGTGACCAATATAGGGGCTTTTCGAAACCTCTTTGTACGCCTATCCTTAACCAGCCTCGAAGCGAAATCTTAGCCATTGCCCATTCAAAAGCGTACCTGCGGTGGTAAACACCTGAAGGGGGATGTCATCGCCATCCGTTACAAATTGATGCTCTCTCACAGTTTTGATCATAGAGTGGTCAATGGAGCACTCGGAGGTATGTTTGTCAAAGAGTGGCCAAGTATCTCGAACAGTGGGATATCACCCGAAGATATAACCATCTCCCTTGCCCTATGCAATGGATGACTTTACTCTCACTTATCCTTTTCTTTTGGATAATCTCGCCTGCCCGATAAACTCCTCTATAGCCTATCGGATGGAGCTTCTTTCTATATCTAGGTTATTGGCTATCGCAAGAGAGTAGTAAGGGGTAATCTTGTACGTGTTTTCCCAGAAAATCTTTTGGAGGAAATCAAAAGGAAATGAGAAGAAATTCTATCATCATTTCTGCGATATTTTCTTGAAATGGTCAGAACGATGTCTCTCAAAAAGAATGCACAGAAGAATGACCTGTACCATAAGGGAAATTTTGGAGGAATTTTCACCAGAAGGGAAAAGTTTTATCATCTGTGTGGGCACTACAATAGTTATGAGTGGTTGCTCTTTGGCTCACAGATACCCCACACTTCTTATGCACTGTATACGCCTATTACCAATAAGTATTTTTGACCGAAATATACGTCGTCTCCAGGAGCGATTCACAGCTACCTTATCTCTCGCCTAAGGCGATAGAGGATACGTCGCCAGCAGCACCAGGGAATGCTCTGTGCCTACGAGCGGCACTGATCAATCTCCATCGAGTTCTCCTAAGAACTATTGGCGTCCTTTTGATGGAGTTACTGTGCCCGGTCTACAGGGGCAGGCGTATCGCGCTCGTCAGTTCAATATCCCAGTGGTCTTCGTGATATGCAGAAGGTCAAAAGAGGTTACTATGAGGCTACTTTTACTCTTATCAGTGAAGAAACGCAGGCTCCTGAGCACCAGTGCTGATATTTTTACTCAAATGCTTGAGTGTCAGATACAGCGCCTCAGATACCTATGGACTCACAATCGCTTCAAACATGCCAAGTAGGCTTCCCTGTAGTTTTATGGAAAGTTTATAATATCATAATTAGTTATGGCAGTAGTATATGGAGAGTGAGAAAAGATAGAGAAAAACCCTCAATCAACATTACCTACTGGATTAATCTCTTATACCTCAAAAGATGGAAGTTTTCTTTTTGTAAAAGATAACCATTAAAAATGATTCTTTTCATTTTGTGTCATTGAGGGCAAAATATATAAAAGGGCGGACATCCATCTGTCCAATAAGGCTATACAGTTGGATGAAAAGATATATATTCTTTTAAAAAGCATATTATAAAATATTAGTGTCCGGTAAAAATCAAAAGACATAAAAAGTACTGCTCAAAGCCCGAAAATACAAGGATGAGTAGTACTTTTTATTTCAACCCAACCTTCTAAAAATAAGATAGCTGATAGGAGCCTGCAGGAGGTGATTTTGAGCCTCTTCTAGCATACGTTTTAAGTCTTTTTCAGGTGATTCAAAGAAAAGCTTTTCAAACTTAATGTATTGCATCAGTAATATCCTTATAACAGTAGCCATTCCTGAAAAACTCAATGACGTTTTATCTTCTTTTTCATAATTGTAAACGATTTGCTATCAAGACTACCCAAACCCTGTATTTTGATAGGCTGTTTCTCTCCATAAAAAGTATTTTAATGGAAAATTCTGCTTAGTTGCTTGAAAAGAGATTCGTTGCCATCTTTTTCTTACTAATAGCTATATCATCGTAATTCATATTGAAGTCATTAGTTAATAAGGATATAGTTTTGGTTTTTATGGTTTTTACCTTCAATATCTGTGTAAGAGATTATTCTTGCTTTATGATTTGTTTTTCTGCTAATTCTTTTTCTAAAAACAACTATTTGCTCCTACAAACAGTTTTCCTTCTTGATTTTGATAAAATGTATCCGATTCTAACTCATATTTTAGAGTTACGTTTCATTTTAGTAACATAAATAACTTTATTCTCGATGAGTTTTCACCTTCATAGTTGATATGCTCTATCAAAGGCAACAATATCTTCAAGTAAGTTTTTCAGGAGAAAAGTATAAAATGGTCGTGTAGCTGATGAGCTAAATTGAATATCACAAGGAACACCTTCTGTGGCTCTTAATATTGAGTGTACTTTAAGACCTCCCTTCTTTTTCCTGTTTTTGGATTGCGTCCAACTCCCCTTAAAAATTAGGTTTGAAAACAAGCTAATAGTCGTAGAATCAATAGTGCAGCTTTTTCATCCATTGAGGTATATCTTTAGTTCGGCTGTCCGATAAAAGGGGAGTCTTTAGTGGTATTGTATAAATCAGCGTATATGGCTCAAAGAATACCCTCTGGACGTTTCTCATTAGCACTCAGCTAATGCTGCGTTTAGGTACTGTAGTGAGTCCTAAGTGCCTTAATTTTCTTGATTCTGCAGTCATTGCCATCTCTATTTCACGCAATGAATCAAGACGACTAATAGTAGCGTATAGCATTGAATTGAGATGATGCCAGATATCAAACTTCTTAATGTATCTCCTTTTAATTCTTGACTGATTTTCAATATCTTATCTTTGTCAAGTAAGTTATCTGACTATATAGCGGCTGTCCGATATGTACTTTTCGCTCACTGGAATTTCCTTTTAATGTCCAAATACAAAAGGAAATAAAAAGGGCTGAATCCTCAAAAGATTCAGCCCTAATTTTCTAACCCTATTTCAAAGTTTACCGGACAGTAATAATTATAAAACTATACCCTTATCAAGAAAAGGAAGTGTATCTCCTTTTGTCTATTCCTGCGATTTTGTGAATGATAGACGACAAGAATTAGTCCCTCTCTTGATATGTGCCAAAAGATAGTGTAATCAAAGTTGAGGATATTAAAGGGTAGAAGATTGATTATGATAAGCTGAAAAAGGGAGTATCCCTATGATAACAGAATGTTTTTCTAAAAGTTATGACTCTATAGAAATAAAGGTACTGAAACCTAAAGAAAGAAGTCTTGCATTTTAAGGCGGAGTGGTGAGAAGTCTTCTGATGATATGCCCTCTGAAAAGATACGTAGAACCTTGATTTGGTGAGAAAATCTTCAGCGACTAAAAAGTAAAAGGCTTTTTATCATTATTTTTCGTATATTTGCTTATAAATATCACATATAGAATTTTTATTATAAAATCTTGATTCATATGGACAAATATTCTTTTCTTAATGCTGCAAATACAGTTCTTTGCAGATTTGGCGACCAATATTTGGAGAATCCGACTCGGTGGAGGCCAGTTGGAAACATTCTTCCAGGGGTTTGATTTTGCTCGCGAGACTATGGAGATGATTTCTTTCAGAATCAGTTCCTCAAAGAAGTTTCTACTGTAAATGCTCCTGTGGCTATTTCAGTAGCTTCTACCCCCTCAAACCGCCCCCGTGCCAGTCTCTGGCAAGGTAGAGAAAAAGAATTGCAGTGCTTAATTTGATCCAAAGGCTTACCAGCACCAAGGACATCTGCTTGCTCAGATAGATCCGCTCAAAGGCGTAAAGCGCCACAGGTATCCCTATCCTTAGAAAAATTTGGCCTTTCTCCAGGCTGATCTCTCTACAGTGTTCGATGCCGCTAAGGAAATCCATTTGGCACCGTCTCCTCTTTCTGTAATCTTGAAAAAGGTAGAAGATACTTTCTACTAAGAGTATCGCCATAGAGTTTGAGCACTTGGATAATGAGGAAGAAAAGAAATGGTTCCAGGAAAAAATATATTCAGGAGATTATACTACTGAGTTCTCCAAGAGCAAAAAGAAACGTATCTTGGAGAAATTAGCTGAATCTACTACTTTAGAAAACTTTTTCTTATAACAAATATGTAGGTCAAAAAGCGCTTTTTCTTTGGAAGGAAATGAGGCTGTAATCCCTGCCTTGGATGCTCTTATTGAGGCAGCTGACCAAGAGGGTAAAAGAGGTAGTCATAGGAATGGCGCACCGTGGTCGTCTGAATGTTCTTATCAATATCTTAGGAAAAACCTTCAAGATGTGTTCTCTGAATTCGATGGTAAGGATTTATTTAGATCCCGAATTTGATGCGGGATGTAAAATACCATAGAGCTTACTACTCATCGTACTACAGCCAAAGGGTAACGAGTATGTTGAACCTTGCGCAACCCTTCTCACTTGAAACAGTAAGTGCTGTCCTGCACCAGGAATTACGCGCGTAAACAAGATCTTCACTATGCCGATAATCCTTCTCAGGTATTGCGCATCATTATGCACGGCGATGCGGCTGTATCTGGACGAGGGAATCGTATATGAGGTAATGCAGATGGAGCGCCTTCGTGGTTATACACTACTTCAGGAACAGTTCATATAGTGATTAATAGCAAATAGGGTTTACTACGAGATCCTTCGGATTCTCGCCTACTACCTATTGTCACAGATGTAGCTAGAGTTCCAAGCTCCTGTGCTGCATGTCAATTCCGATAGATACCCAAGCGGTAGTACGTGCTATGCTTTTGGCTGTAGATATCATCATGGCTTTTGGGCATGATGTCTTTATCGATGTAATTGGTTAGAAAAATATGGACATAATGAGGACGAACCTCGATTCACACAACTACCTTGTATAGATTATAGGTGGACACAACAATCCGACAGTGATCTATACAGAATCTTTGGTAAGACAAGGGTGATCACTCCTCAGGAGATAGAAGCCTATCAGGAGACTTTCGCAATCATCTGGATACAGGGTGGAGGCTTCTCGCCATGAAATTTATGATCATCATCACCTATCATGCAGAATGAGTGGAAGGATTGGAGCATATTGCTTCTCAGCAGGATATGCTACTTAAGATAAGTACTGCTATAGAGAGAGATTGGATGCTTTGAGCCCAGCTTATCACTACACTTCCTGAGGATAAGAAGTTTATCAATAAGATAACTAAAGATTATCAAAGAGCGTCATAATCTTTATTTTGAACAAAATAAGGTAGACTGGGGATGGCTGAGCACTGGCTTTTTGCGACTCTCTTATCCGAAGGGCATGATGTACAGCCTCTCTGGTATGAGGATGTGGTCGTGGTACCTTCTCTCACCGTCAATCATGCTGTAGTCAAGAGGAAGAGTCAGAAGAAAGTATCATTCCTCTATCCGTATAAAAAGAACAAGGCGGAGGAACTTTCCATGTATATAACTCTTTGCTCTCCGAATATGGGGTGTTAGGGATTCAGTATGGGTATGCCCTCATTGCTCCACAGACCTTGACTATTTGGGAAGCTCGGGTTTGGTGATTTTGCCAATGGTGCTCAGATTATGATAGACCAATACATATGTTGTGGTGAGGACAAATGGAAAAACCAAAGTGGTTTGGTAATGCTCTTGCCTCACGGTTATGAAGGACAAGGAGCAGAGCACTCTTCGGCTCGCTTGGAGCGTTACTTACAGCTATGTGCTACCCAGAATATGTATGTGACCAACTGTACCACTCAGCCAACCCTATTCCACTTGCTTCGCATGTCAGCTCAAGGCTCCTTTCAGAAAAGCCGCTTTGTAGCTGATGTCTCTCAAGAGCTACTGAGACATCCATTGGTGATTTCTTCTGTTGAAGAACTTACTCAAGGATATTTCAAGTATTGGATGATTCTCAGGTGAATCCAGAAGCGTACTCTTACTTTCTGTTCAGGAAGGTTTTACTATGACCTCTTGGCTGAAAGAGAAAAATTGGGACGTAAGGATGTAGCCTTGGTACGTATAGAACAGCTTTTCCCTCTCCCTATAGAAGAGCTTAAGCTTATAATTGCACGCTATCCAAATGTGACCGATTATGCATGGGCTCAGGAAGAACCTAAGAACATGAGGCTTATGGCTATATGCTGATGAATTTTGATATAGTAAAATGAGATTGGCTGCGGCCAATGCTATTCTGCACCAGCTCCAGGAAGCCCTATGCGCCACAAAGCACGCCATCAGGAAGCTATAGATAAGGTGTTTTAGCTATATAGTAGTGGCTTTTTGCAATAGTTCGATGAGGTTATTCTTCAGATAACCTCTATCTGTTTTTACAATTTGATAGAAAGTAATCAACTATAGTTTTTATCTATATCGCTATAGTTTTTAGTTTTTGATTTATTTTGTTTTTCAGCGAAAAATAAGAACGTTAATTATTGATTAAAATTATATTTAAATTCATTGATTGTGAAATAGTTGATGATGTCTATTATATAAAAAGTTAAAAAGACTTTTAAGATATTTTTATAATAGGTAATTGGAAATAATTTATACCTTTGCATAAAAATAATGGATTTTACAAATAAAACAATTGGGGAGATAGTAGCAGAAGATTTTCATTACAGCTGCTATTTTTCAAAAACACGGAATAATTTCTGCTATCAGTGGTGGAAGAACCATAGAAGAGGCTTGTGAGAAGAAAAAGTTATGGAACAACAACTCATGAGACGAGCTCTCTGCTTTGCCTTCTGGAAGGAGATAATGTAGATATAGTAGCTGGCCTTTAGACCTATTAGCTAACTATATTGTAAGATACACCACGAATATGTAAGGAAAAACTCCTACGTTATTGCAATTCTTGGATAAGCTTTGCAAAGTGCATGGAGACAGACACCCAGAACTCTTTGAGGTAAATGCACTCTCTACCAAGTGCTCATGACTTTAGGAGAGCACTTCCAAAGAGAAGCGTGTACTCCCTTTTATTGAGAAATTGGGTCAGCTGCCCAGGCGGGTACCCCTTTGGAGCCTTCTCACTTTTGGGCTGCAGTGGAAAACCCTATCGAAATGATGAAGCACGATCATACTATTGAGGAGATCGTTTTGCTAAAAATACTGAAGTACCCAAGGATATACTCACTGCCGATGCTTGTAACACCTATAAAGTTACTTATGCGATGTTGGAAAGAATTCGAAAATGACCTACATCGTCATATCCGCTTGGAGAATAATATCCTATTCCCTAAGGCTATTGAATTGGAGATACAAACAGCTTCATAACTCATAGCAATTTTAATTTAAGAGGAAAACTACTTGGAAAATTTCTAAGTAGTTTTTAAGTAAAAGCATAAATAATGCTATCTTTTGTGCATAAAGAAATATTCATGTTGACCTATCTAACTATTTTTGGAGTTCAGCTCCTACAAGGGCTTTTTCTTGTGGAAAGGCTGCTAGAAGCGGGCTACAAAGGGTGGCAAGCCTTTGTACACCTGTATGGAAGCTGTCTTGTTCTTCTGAAGATTGTTGAGCGCCCTTGTGGTGGGTATTTTTGGTATGTTTGCCTGTAATAAGCAATGTAGCTGTGGTATTGGCCTATGGTGGTTGCATGTGTTTGGCTACCGCCAGAGCGCTATACCCTCTTGGCAGTAATGACCTTAGGGGCTTTTTCATTGCTTATGTGATGTATCAGCCTAAGACTCAATATATAGGGAAAAGTGAGGCGGTAATCGCCGAGAATGTCCCCTCTTGGCTCAATGGGATTCTCTATGCTGTAGTGGCAGCTTCACTGCCATACATGCCATATTTTATCAGCCTTATACAATTCCTACCTCTTCTTTGGAAAAAGACGCTTTTTGGTGAGGGACTTCCTCTTTGTCCAGTAAGTTCCATTACGGGGCACGCCTGCACTATGACCCTCTTGCTACCCTATGGTGCATGATACCTTGCCTTTCTGGTAGGGGTGAAGTCGTATCTGCTTCAAGCCTCCAGTTACCTTACTTGCGCTTGCCTGCTTTGCAGAAGATCAAGCGTAATGATATAGTAGTATTCAACTGGCCTACTGATACGGTGCGTTTCTTCCGAGACCCTTCTGGCTATCACGTATATAAAGCCAGTAGATACTCTCACTATGTAAAAAGAGCCATGGCCATAGCGGGAGATACCTTCGAGATACGCGAGGATGTGTATATCAATGGGCAGAAAGAAATCTATCCGGTGAGAGCTAAAGTTACGAGACATCCTATATAGTACGTGTATCTCCTGAGTTTCAGAATTATCTTGTAAGCCTCTATGGGAGGGCAATATACAGCTGAGCAGTTGCTTCCTGCTTATCTGTTCCAGAACTCTGGAGTAACGGATGCTTCTGGATTTAGAAGCAATACCGGTTTGTCGTACAATCCGCCACCGAAGAAGTAGCCCAGAAAGTGCAGAAAACCCCTCATGTGAGAGTGTGACCAAGATGATAAGTCTAAAGAGTACAATCCGCTATATTCCCTCATAGTAAGCACTACGCTTGGAGTGAAGATAACTTTGGTCCTGTGGAGATCCCTGCTGAAGAGTAAAACCGTGCAGCTCACCACAGAGAATCTGCCACTGTATAAGCGTATTATCACTGAGTATGCGAATACCCTACAGGTACAGGAGGATATTCTGCTCAATGGGCAGAAGGCAGACCTCTTATACCTTCCGTCAGGGACTACTATTGGATGATGGGAGACAACCGTCATAACTCCGAAGATAGCCGCTATTGAGATTTGTGCCCTTTGACCATGTGGTAGGTAGCCAGCACTTATCTGGATGAGCTGGGATAGCAATGCCTCAGGCTTGAATAAAAATTCGCTGGAACCGCCTCTTTACCACTGTCAATGGTGAGGGAGAACCTGTCTCTTACCTCTATTGGGTATTGGGGCTTAGGGTAGCAAGCTATATTGGTTATGAGGTATATAAGAAGAAATACAAAAAGGAAAAAGTAAAGAACAATAACAGCACATGAAGGCATTATTACACCCCTACTTATTTCCCTACGATAGCCTCTTTTTTCACTATTGGTAACAACCCCTTGTATTTTTGGAAGTATCGGATAATTACCAAAAAGCAAACCTATCGCAATCGTACTGTATATCTATGGGGCGAATGGTAGGCAAATCCTCACAGTACCTATCCCACACACTGGAGGGGAGACAGGGCGACAGCTTTATAAAGAGGTGCGGGTAGATAACAATGTAGCTTGGCAGAAACAACATTGGAAAAACGCTACAGACAGCTTATCGTACTTCTCCTTATTTTTGAGTACTACGAGGATGAGATTGTACCTATTTTCTCAAGAGCAACATACTACTATTGGACTTGAATCTTCGCACTATAGAGGTGCTCTTGGATTGTTTACATGCTTCTGTGGAGTGGGAGAAGACAACTTCCTATAAGAAAAGCTACCCAGAGTATGAGGATTTTTCGCTATCTTACTGATGCCAAGCGTCCTTATGAAGGTACACACAGACACCTTATTACCAGATTTTTCTCTGACAAACATGGTTTTATCCCTAACCTTAGTATCTTGGACTTGCTCTTTCATGAAGGTAACCATGCTTTTAGACTATTTACGGGAGGAGAGTGAAGAGGAAGAGTGAAGAGTGAAGAGTGAAGAGTGAAAAAGTCAAAAAGTGAGCAAGAGTATGTTGTCTTTTCTAAGTCGATTTTTGGATTATTTCTATTTGACTATGAAGTTCATCTTGACTTTTTGTATTAAATTTTTGAGTCCATAATTATAAAGGATAAGTAATTAAATCCTTTCCAGCTACTAATAGCTGTATCAGAATGATTCAATATAGAGCGATAAGAATCACACCAAGCATTACTTTTGCTGTTTGTTCTCCTTCACAAATAGCAGGTGTATGACTTCGATCAACACTCTTTTTCCTATAGGAAGATGAGGTATTATTTCATTTATTATCGTATCTTTTGTCTAAAATTTCTAATATAGGGATGACTTGTCTTTTGGGTTTGTAAATACAAAGATATGAATCCCTATATTTTTACAAATTATTTAAAAAGTCGAGACGGCTTCAATACACATTGGTTTGACTTTCTAAAATCTTTATTATGAGTGTATCTACAAATCAAAAACATTCGAGTTTTCTGTGCTGCCTTTGTGGGAGAGTTTTATAATTTTTGGGGCATTTGCTTTTGTTTATTTTCCCCTCTTTATTTTCAAAAATGGGCAGGTATCATTATCCGTATATATGTTCCTTTGCTGTGCTTTTTGTGCTTTGGGATATTGTCGTATAAGGTCTAAAAACCTCTATTGAAGTAATTGATAATGAAAAACTTAATTGCAGAATCAATAATAAATCATTGGTAGTTCCTTGTAACGAAAACAAAATTTTTATATAAGGTTGTATAAGGTAGAACAGCGTCTATGATACGAATTAAAACGAACTGTTTTCATATTTATACGGAAGATTTTGGTAAAGAAAAAGATAAAGGAATACGATTTGAATATTAAGAGTTACAAAAGTGTAATAGGTAATAATCCCAACCGCAAACCTATCGATTGGATACCATTTCTAATGCTCTGGACTATTTATGGCACACTACTTATATGCCTTCCTTTTTGCACTTATTTTCTTTATAGCTCTTTTTACAGATAATTTGCATTGGTTTGACTTTTTAAAAATCCTTATTATGAGTGTATCTGCCAAATCAAAAACATCTCGAGTTTTGGTCGATATCCTTATGGGAGGCGATTATAGTATTTATTATTTTGTTCCTTATACCGATGTTCTATACATCTGAACTCAGAAGTTCTGGGGTTTTAGTCATTCGTATATGTTTACCTCATGTTAGTTTTATGTACTTTTGGATATGTTAAACTAAGAAGTAGAAAACTTATTATTGAAGTAAATAATAAAAATCAATGAGACTTTATTTACACACGCACAACAAGCAATTATTAACTGAATTTGAAAAAGTAAAGATTTTTATCTCAAAAATATTGGGTAAATTTTGTTTTGAGTATGATGCCTTGGGCAGACGCACCGCAAAGATAAACCTCAGTAGCAAGCGCATCAAGCGCTTTCGTGGGACGGAAATGTACCACTTCACGAGTGGGAGTATGACCTAAGCGAGCGACCTAATCTCAGTAGAGATAAGGACAACTTGTTAGTTTATGACAAGGAAGAGCCTGTAACGGAAAAATCTTATCACTTGGGTGTTTGATGAGAACTCCTTTGTGCCTGCGGCTAAACTTGTGGGGATAAATCGTATAGCATCCTCACTGACCACTTGGGAACGCCGTATGAGGCGTAGATGATGAAAATGGAGAAAAGGTGTGGGCACGAGAATTAGATTCTTATGGGAATGCTAGTGCTGGTGATAGCTCGTTTATTCCTTTCTTATATCAAGGACAGTATTATGATGAGGAAATAGGGTTAGCTTATAACCGTTTCCATTACTCACCTGAAAGCGGTACTTTATATTAGCCAAGACCTGATAAGGTTGGCAGGAATAATCCTAATTTCTATGGGTATACTTTTTGATTGTAATACTGAGGTGGATGTTTTGGGGTTAAATATTCTTGATGATATTTTAGCTAATCCTGCATTTCAGTGTGGGGAAAAAGTGAAAGAGTTAGAGGATGAAAATAAACAAAATAGAGGGATTAATGCTTCTACCAGCAAACAACTAGAGGCTCAAAAAGCGGATAAAGTTTCCATTAATGGAAATCCCAAATTTCTCAAATTCAGGTACATCCTGGTGGTGGTAGACATACTGAGGGACCATACTATAAAATATCAACTAGCTCCAAGAACAATAAAAAGTTATAGATCCAACAGATTATAAATACCAAGGAGACAATTGTCTTTTTATGATTATAATGGGGAATAGAGGGACATTTTATAGAGAAATGGAATAGATGAAAAAGGTAAAACTACATATATTTGCAGGAGTTAGAACACAATCATTAAGAGTTATGTCAAGAGATACTAAAGAAATAAATCCAAATTATATAGGAAAATATATGTTTGGAACAACCATTAGAAAGCCTTCAAGATGTATGGAAATATGGCTATAAGAATGGTATTTTAGATATAGAGTTATCTCAATAATTTTTCTTAAGGTTTTCATTTGATGAAAATCTTATTGTAAATATCAATTTATTTAAAAATAAAATTGCACAAATATCTGTTTTAAATAATTATTTAGGTAAATTTAAAAGGTATGGAATAGAAGTACACTTGGAGAATTATTGATACCCCAATATTATATATATGATAATGATGAAAATTTTTTATTATTCCTGAATATAAGAGTGTCTGTTTTTCTTTGAAAATCCATATGAAAAGGAACAATTAGATAACAAAGTAGAGGAAATAACTTTTGAACTCTACGGAACTTATAAAATATCCTTTTTAACTTTTTACTAAAAAGAAAGTATAAAACGTCCTATTTTATATGAGTTTTATCCGATACTTTAGGGCGGGATTGGGAAGATATTATCAGCAGTGGGGGAGAACCCTGCATCGCCACTATGCACCACTTCCTGATGAGGAAGAACTCACTGATATTCCTTTGGAAAGCACAGCACTTTACCTATTTTTGAGGGAAGTAGTTCATCATATCCTGCTGGTCCTCTTTCCTCCTTGTTCGCAATGTGATGCATTACTCTATAATCATTCAAAAAGAAAATGACATGTTAATTACATATCATTGGAAGATAAAGTAGGAAATGAACATATCAGAGTTTATCATCCTGATGGGAGTGTGTTGAGAACGGTATAGATATATCATCAAAATATCATTAAGATGCAAAAATTTATTTAATAGTCATAGAAGTTGGTTAATAATACCAAAAACTTATTTATCTCTTTTCTAATGATTTGAATTTAGAATTTGATAAGAGAAAATATCACATGGAAGACTATTGATGAGATAAATATATCAAAATAGTTTATCAAAACTTTCAACAATAGATTTATTGGATATGTATATAGTAGAAGTGAGATGTATTAATTTTATTGATAAAGAAAAATTACTTTTTATCTAATAATTCATATATATATAAATTTAATATAGATATGGATACCTACAATAGTTATTTGAACATTTTAAAAACAATCAATTACTGAGAAGATATGAATTAGACATTCAAAACGAATACATAGTTTCTACAGATGAAATTGGAGTTAAAACTGATATAGAAAAATTATGATGAGACTTTCATACAAGCTGATAATGGTTATGATATTTTTATTATCCTTTAGGGGTGGTAAGCAATTTATTACAATGTAAGATTATAGAACTATACTTTCATTTTCCTTGCTCTTTATATAAAAATTCCTTTTTGAAAAAGTATCAGAACTAAAGGATAAATATTTAATGAATTTATATCCTTTAAGTGCAAAGATTAGTGAGAATCTTGCCTCTGCCACCTATAACCAAACAGAGACGATTTATAAAGTTCCTGATGCCGTCGGAACCTATATAGAACCCTGGACCGCAAAAGGCGGTATACCTATATGAGCGGTGGACGGCTTTTAGAGTGTGTCCTGATTGGAGGTACGTTTACACGACCTTGAAGGGCAACTCAACGAGAGAAAATATCCAAGAAGCAACAACTCAAACGTGTTTTAGTCTGATAGTAGAGAGGGAGGCGAGAAGCCTGCAACCTTGCGGTGGATTTCACTCGTGGAATGCTAATGGAAGTTTAAAAGTGTCGCCAACTGACGACAGGATACATTTTGCCTTTGAGTATGATGCTCGTGGGCAGACGCACCGCAAAAGATAAATCTCAGTAGCAAGCGCATCAAAGCGTTTTCTGTCGGGACGATATGTGCCTCTCCACGAATGGGAGTATGACCCTGACGAGGAGCATCGACTCCTCGAAGCAGAGATAAGAACAATTTGTTAGTTTACTGACAAGGAAGAGCCTGTAACTCGATAATCTTATCCACTGCATTTGATAGAGAGAGCTTTGTGCCTGCGGCTAAACTTGCAGGATAAATCGTATAGCATCCTCACCGGACCACTTAGGGACGCCGAAAAGGGCGTATGATGAAAATGGAGAAAAGGTGTGGGCACGAGAATTAGATCTTTCATAGAGATGTTAGTGCTGGTGATAGCTCTGTTTGATTCACTTTCTTATACCAAGGACAGTATTATGATGAGGAGATTAGAGTCAGCTTTATAATAGGTTTAGGTATTACTCACCCGAAAGCGGTACTTATAGTAGCCAGACCCAATAAGGTTGGCGGGTGGACTCGCGTTTTATGCTGCATGGTACTCGATTGTAATGGGTGGATTGACCCGTGGGGTTAAGGTTCTGCAGCACTATGGAGAAACTTAGAGGCATCCTATGGAGATAACAAACAAGCTCAACATTTAATTCCAGAAGAGGTTTGGAATGATACTGATAATACTAAATAATGACATAGGATTGTGGAGATGGTGAGACAGAGAATGGATTAATGATGTGGGATAATGAGAAAATGGCAACAGCCAACAATAAAAATATTATCATAGAGAGGTTCTCAGCTGATTTGATTATAGTCTTCAAGTCGGATTTGAGGTTAGAGATATTAGTTAAGATATAAATATCTGGCGGAGATAAGGATTTAGCAAGAAAGAGATATCTGAAGCTCAAAATCGTTTAAGGACCGAATTAGACGTTGATTTGGATGATATTAATTAAAGGCAAAAGATTGGCCAATTTTTAATTTTAAGGATAGTAATATTTTAAAAAAAACTGGAAGGAACTGGGGAAAATGCCTAATGAAGATTTATATAATGATACACAAGAGACTCAATTTAGCGCGTAAATATGAGGAACTACAACCTACGGAACGACCCATATCATTAGAGGATTTGATACTTTTTTATTGTCAATTCTACTCTGGCTATAAGTTTTATGGGAATGAGAAGTAATATCAAGTCTTATAGAATCTATTGAGTACGTGAAAAAAAAAAGGTTTTCATTGAGGAGAATCTTTAGTAAATTCTTGTACTAATCCGTATGTTAAGGATTTCTTAGATTATGGTGTGTTGAATGGTTAGAGGAACATATCTTAGTATAGGGTAAATTAAGTTCTCTATTAAAAGCAACTAAAGATAATAATAACCCAAGGGAAAACCCTTACCGCCATGACGCTTTGGGATACGATGTGCTAGGGCGTATTGTAGCAGAAACTCAAACATGCGTCGCATCACCCATCAGTACACAAGTCTTATGGCACTGCACTTTTAGCGATGGAGAGAAGTAGTTTGGGTGCAAAGCTGCAACACACCTACAATGAGTGGGGAGAGTGCGTAGCATGCAGAGGTGAGACCAACAGGCACAGGCACAATCAATCATTGCAAATTATCCTCTATGGTATTTGAAGATGTAAAAAGAGAAATTGTGTAAAATGTCTTATAATGAATACTATATTCTCTTTGGAACATGAGAGAATGTTCTCTTTGTTTAATAAAAGCTTTACGGTTAGGAAACTATTAACATTTTATTCAGAATGACTATTTATGGAACTCCTATATAATAATGTGAGACTTATCAATAGAAAATAAATTAGAAAAATTTAGAGTTTATTTCGACGAACAAGATAATGTTATTGCTCTAAATATGATTATCTGCTTAGAATACTTATAATTGTGTGATTAATAGAAAGAATAAATCTTTTACTACTATTATGTTTTATGATATAATTCAACAAATAATTCTAATTAAATCAAACAATATAAAAATAATAACAGACGAAATAAGATATATTTTAGATAACAATATGTTTATCAAAGATGAAATTAATAGACAGTTATCTATAATCCAGAGTGAAACAAAACAAAATTAACAAAGATTTCATTCAAAAAGTAAAAATGATGCTATTACAAAATAAAATACCATTTGATGAGATTCTACCAATAGAACATTTAAAAGGCAGATAACTATACATATTAATAATTAAGAACTTGGAGAGAGAGAAATTACCTACAATGAAGTACAGGCGAGCGTTATCGCCTTGGAAGAGATGCCAATGGTAAGGTGATAGTTCGTTTATTCCTTTCTTATACCAAGGACAGTATTATGATGAGGAGATTGGGTTAGCTTATAATAGGTTTAGGTATTACTCACCTGAAAGCGGTACTTATATTAGCCAAGACCCAATAAGGTTGGCAGGAATAATCCTAATTTCTATGGGTATACTTTTGATAGTAATACTGAGGTGGATGTTTGGGGATTAACTATTGAAAAACGCTCAATAGATATTATTATAAAAACAGGAACAGAGGCTAATGCTACAATGCCAAACTATGATCCTCCATATAAGCCTAATTCAAAAGTGACTGAATTTACTACAACACAAGAGGAAATTTTGTTAGAGTTCATGGAGAAAAATAATAAAGGTGGACAATGGATGATGCATGAATCTGCAATAAGAGGATTATCTCCTGAAGAGTTAAAGAAAATATTAGTCTCTGAAGTGCCTACCATCACAACAGTGAGTTTGTACCTAAAAGAACCAGAATCAGATCAGGAAAAATCAATCCTTTAAGTTTTTGGAGGAATAGACAAAAACTAAAACAATTCCGATTATTAGAGGTATCCCTTTGAGAGTGTTTCAAAAATACAAAAACCTTTTAGAGCATTAATCTGAATGGAAAAACAAAAATAGATATTAGTAATCTTGAAGTAGATACTTTAAAGTGTAATGGTATTATTGTTAAATTATATAAGGTTCCTGCGATATACATGTAATAGAAATATAACAGGAGAAGATATTAAAGGAAATTTAATTTGCAAGTTGAAGATATAAACCCACTATAGATTCTCCTTTACTAATATTAAGGTATATGATGGTAATTGGATAATAGCCTATAATTGGTCAGGTATCAATATTATATTAATATAGAAACAGGAATTTGTGAAGTTATAGTAGACCTTGGTGATTATAAGAAACCAAGTTTTGTAATTCTTTTCACAAATTTAAAATTTTGTACCTTCAGTAAGATCAATTGTACAGTATGCAGGAACTCCTTATGAAGCGTATGATGAAAATGGGGAAAGGTGTGGGCACGAGAGTTAGACCTTTATGGGAATGCTATTGCTGGTGATAGCTCGTTTATTCCTTTCTTATACCAAGGGGCAATACTATGATGAGGAGATTGGGGTTAGCTTATAATAGGTTTAGGTATTACTCACCTGAAAGCGGTACTTATATTAGCCAAGATCCAATTGGGTTGGCAGGAAATAATCCTAATTTCTATGGGTATACCTTTGATTGTAATACTGAGGTGGATGTTTGGGGGTTAGTTATTGTATCGTGGTATCCATCCCAAACAAAAAGAAGCTGTAAAGAATGGCACAAATATTCAACCTAAAGATATTAATGCTAATTATAGTATTCAAGAACATAGTTGACGATGGAAATTTAAATACTCAATATATATCTACTTCTAAAGATATAAAAAGAGCTGAATTTATAATCATTCGCTTATTATAGCAATAGACACAGATAAGATTGATCCTGAAAAAGTTATAGATATATCAAATGGTGATTGACCCTCAAACAGGTAAAAAGATTAAAGGTAAAGCTTATTACTATGCTACTAAAGATGTAGAAGTTCTAATTGATGGTGAAATTCCTAAAGAGGCATATACAATAGTAAATAAAGATCATTAAAAATATACTTGATATGAATAATTATTTTTGATCAGTTAGAAAAATACAATGTGCTTTTCTCAATATTAGATGAAGTATCTTATGAAACAAGAGAAGAGCAGAGGAAGGTATGATATGAAGAATTAATGGATAAAATTGTGCAAATTATAATAGAAATATTTGCTGATAAGACTTCTTCAAATTCAGTTTATAAAGAAGCTGTAAAATTATTAGGAAGTAAAATAGGATGTGCTGATGATGTACAAAAATATGGAGATATTATGAAATCTTTCTATGATGAAGGTAGAATAACACAAGGGCAATTATCCTTTTTATTGAAAATATGAATATAGGAAGATGGATATAAATTTATAAAAATTGAAGTTCATTTTGCCTTGGAGTATAATGCAGTTGATAGTCCTGCGAGCTGGCACAGCGGCAGTATGTGAGTAAGCACAGCAAAGATAAACCCTCAGTAGCAAGCGCATCAAGCGTTTTTCTGTGGGACGGAAATGTACCACTTCACAGAATGGGAGTATGACCTAAGCGAGCGACCTAATCTCGTAGTAGAGATAAGGACAATTTGTTAGTTTATGACAAGGAAGAGCCTATAACAGAAAAAATCTTATCACTTGGGTGTTTGATGAGAACTCCTTTGTGCCTGCGGCTAAACTTGTAGGTGATAAATCGTATAGCATCCTCACTGACCACTTAGGAATGCCTTATGAAGCGTATGATGAAAATGGAGAAAAGGTATGGGCGCGAGAGTTAGATATTTATGGGAATGCTATTGCTGAGGATAGCTCGTTTATTCCTTTCTTATACCAAGGACAGTATTATGATGAGGGAGATTAGAGTTAGCTTATAACCGTTTCCTATTACTCACCTGAAAGTGGTACTTATATCTCACAAGATCCGATAAGGTTGGCTGGTGGGCTGGCGTTTTATGGGTATGTATTCGATTGTAATGGATGGATTGGACCCATGGGGGTTGGAAATAATTACTGTTTATCGCTTTGATACAAGGTCTCCTGCTGAAATTAAAAATCTGGAGGTTTTCAATGCTAAATCTCCAAATTCTAATATTGATTTTACTTGAATATGCAGAGATGAATACACCTTTCTCAATATATATCTACATCATATAGTATTGATAGTGCTATTGATTTTTGGAAATGATTATCATGGTGGTGATGGTTATATTTATAAGATTGAGATAGATGATTCTTTAGGAGTAGATGTAAATAAAACGTTAGGTTCAAATAGTCCTTTCCTAATGAAAAAGAATTTGCTGTTATAAATAAAATTCCTAATGAAAAATATAGTAGACACCACACACATATGAAAGATATTAAAAGAAAAACATCACTAAATACATAAAAATGGACAAGTACACTAATTCTTTTTAATATTAAAAGTATTTTTAAATAATAGAATTATTAAGGCAGATATAGAGGTAAGGGAAGAAAAAGAATATAATCCTATCATTAAGGATTTGATTTCAGGAGAGAATGTCATTTTGAAGGCTTATTCAAAAATTTTTCTCATGAAATATAAAGATCAAGAAGGCACTATATTATATAGTAAATCAGATCGTTTAAGTGATGCTTTTTATAAAAATTTGTAACAAGGCTGATACATAAAATTAAAATGCTTATTAAAGGTTGCTCTTTAGGGTTATTTTATGATCCCTAAATTACAGAACACTATAAAGGCAATAAATTTAAAAATTGGAGAACGAATTAATACAGAAAATAAAATTGTTTGTATTTTTGACATAGAAGAAAATATTAATAATATTGCCCCTTTAGCCAAATATTAGAGTATTATAAAAATGGTTACTCTCTATTGAAAGGATTACCCTATTGAGCAAATATCAACCCACATTGGTTGTCATATTAAACACACGAGTTTTTGATTATGATGCAGTAGATAGTGGCGGGAGCTGGCACAGCGACAGTATGTCAGTATAGAAACCCCTGACCGCAAAAGGGTATACCTATAGCGAGGGCGGGCGGCTTTTAGAGTGTCCTGATTGGAAGTACGTTTACGACCTTGAAGGGCAACTAATGAGAAAAATATCCAAGAAGCAACAGCTCAAACGTTTTAGTCTGATAGTAGAAGAAGATGAGAGCCTGCAACCTTGCAGTGGTTTACTCGTGGAATGCCAATGGAAGTTTAAAGAGTGTCGCCAATAACGACAGGGTACATTTTGCCTTTGAGTATGATGCCCTCGATGAAGCGCATCGGCAAGATAAATCTCAGTAGCAAGCGCATCAAGCGTTTTCTGTAGGACGGAAATGTACCATTTCACGAATGGGAGTATGACCTAAGCGAGCGACCTAATCCCAGTAGAGATAGGACAATTTGTTAGTTTATGACAAGGAAGAGCCTGTAACAGAAAAATCTTATCACTTGGGTATTTGATGAGAACTCCTTGTGCCTGCGGCTAAACTTGCTAGGGATAAATCGTATAGCATCCTCACTGACCACTTAGGAACACCTTATGAGGCGTATATGATGAAAATGGAGAAAAGGTGTGGGCACGAGGAATTAGATCTTTATGGGAATGCTATTGCTGGGGACAGTTCGTTTATTCCTTTCTTATACCAAGCACAGTATTATGATGAGGAGATTGAGTCAGCTTATAATAGGTTTAGGTATTACTCACCTGAAAGCGATACTTATATTAGCCAAGACCCGATAAGGTTGGCAGGGAATAATCCTAATTTCTATGGGTATACTTTTGATAGTAATACTAGAGGTGGATGCTTGGGGTTAACGATTGGAGATAGAACATTTAAATATGTAATTCAACAAGGGATTCGAACGGAGGGTGGGTGCATATTGATCTCAAGACATGTCAGTGGAGGGCACTCTAGAGGTGAAGGTGATTTATTTTACGAGAGGTACAACAAGAGGGCATTTGGAAAAAGCTGCAAATAAAATTGCTAAAGGTAAAAAGAATAACTAAGGATATAACTAAGAAAATGCAATCTTTTTGAAATGAAAATCAAAATAAAGAAATAAGAAAGAGCTTGTCAGAGTTTATGTTGACACCATTGAAAAGAAAAATAATTACAATATTCCCTGCTAGAGGAAATGGAAATCACTAAAATGTTATATGACTAATAGAATTTGATATTGCATCAACATACGATGAAAATTTCTGAATTTGAATTAGGAGATATAACTATTCAGCAATCGGAATTTATTATAACAACCAAAAGGACAAAGCCCCTATCAAAAATTTTATGCTTTTTCCCTACACTGACTAATTTTCTGTATAGTCTGAGAGATAGCATTTCAAAAATCAAAAGAATATTACGTTTACAGCGTTAGATTCTTCTTTTGAATTTCATTTAGAAATTAATAAAGATATGATTATTTTTAGATAAGAAAATAGAAGTCCCTCTCAATATTTTTGAATACTGTATATGGAGCTTCAATGAGTTTATATTTAAATTATAAAGGAAAAGTAGATAATAGTAATGGTATTTTAGATGAATTTAAAAACAGAATTAGAATAGTTTTTAAAAAGAATTTTTATTCTAAAAAGTGAGTTTTATCAATAAGGGGCGTATGATGAAAATGGGGGAAAAAGGTGTGGGCACGAGAATTAGACCTTTGCACGGAATGCTATTACTGGGGACAGTTCGTTTATTCCTTTCTTATACCAAGGACAGTATTATGATGAGGAGATTGGGTTAGCTTTATAACCGTTTCCGTTATTACTCACCTGAAAGCGGTACTTATATTAGCCAAGACCCGATAGGGCTAGCTGGGAATAATCCCACTTCTATGGGTATACTTTTTGATAGTAATACTGAAGGTGGATGTTTGAGGGATTAACTATTGAAAAACGCTCAATAGATATTATTATAAAAACAGGAACAGAGGCTAATGCTACAATGCCAAACTATGATCCTCCATATAAGCCTAATTCAAAAGTGACTGAATTTACTACAACACAAGAGGAAATTTTTGTTAGAGTTCATGGAGAAAAATAATAAAGGTGGACAATGGATGATGCATGAATCTGCAATAAGAGGATTATCTCCTGAAGAGATTAAAGAAAAATTTTAGTCTCCTGAAGTGCCTACTCATAAAACAACAGTAGTTGTACCTAAAGGAACCAGAATCAGATCAGGAAAAATAATCCTCTTTTTAAGTTTTGGAGGAATAGACAAAAATGCAAAACAATTCCAATTATTAGAGCGTATCCCTGATGAGTGTTTCAAAAATACAAAACCTTTAAAAAGAGCATTAATCTGAATGGAAAAACAAAAATAGATATTAGTAATCTTGAAGTACAGATACTTTTAAAGTGTAATGGTATTATTGTTAAATTATATAAGGTTCCTGCAGGATATACATGTAATAGAAATATAACAGGAGAAGATATTAAAGGAAATTTAATTTGTAAGTTGAAGATATAAAACCACTTATAGATTCTCCCTTTACTAATATTAAAGGTATATGATGGTAATTGGATAATAGCCTATAATTGGTCAGGTATCAACTATTATATTAATATAGAAACAGGAATTTGTGAAGTTATAAAAAGTGAGACCTTGGTGATTATAAGAAACCAAGTTTTGTAATTCTTTTCACAAATTTAAAATTTTGTACCTTCAGTAAGATCAATTGTACAGTATGCAGGAACTCCTTATGAAGCGTATGATGAAAATGGGGAAAAAGGTGTGGGCACGAGAATTAGACCTTTACAGGGAACATGCTATTACTGGGGACAGTTCGTTTATTCCTTTCTTATACCAAGGACAGTATTATGATGAGGAGATTGGGTTAGCTTATAACCGTTTCCGTTATTACTCACCTGAAAAACGGTATTTATATTAGCCAAGACCCGATAAGGCTAGTTGAGAATAACCCTAATTTCTATGGGTATACTTTTGATAGTAATACTGAGGTGGATGTTTTTGGACTTGCAGGGTACAGGAGGGGCGTATATGATAAAACTTAGTGACGGTAGATTTATGTTGGAAAAAGGTGAAATTGGTCATATGAATGAATCTATTGAGGAGAGAACAAATAAGAAGTTGAAATAGATGGAAAAAGCAAAAAGAACTGTAGTGGGCAAGGCACATATGAGTACAAATGGAGATAATGAGTTAGGAAAAGCTGTTGAGTATAAAGCATTGGAAAATGAAGGAGCTTATGCTAAAAGTGGAAAAATAAAAGCTTATATGCAAAGGATAGATTAGAAAATTCTATTGTCACAGGTAGCACCGCATACAAGAATTTAACAAAAAGATAAAAGATTAGAAGCTGATAGATTAGCTAAAGAATTAAGAGAAGAGTTAGATAAAGATATAAAGAAGAAACATCATTAAATTTTATGAATTTTTGAATTAGATTTTACAAATAGTCTTAATGTCCCTTATAACTTATTGTTAGAGGGAGTTGCTTATGCAAAAATAAGAGAATAAAATCTATTACTCTTAGGCAAGAAGGATTTGAAATTCCTGATATTGATTTATCAGCTTTGTCTCTATATCCTGATATTGAAACCCTTAACTTCTCTGTACGCATAGGAAAAACTCTAATATTGATGGAATTTATATTCTTAAGCATTTAAAAGCGTCTTTCGTATGCGGGGTATGATAGCATACCTTTAGATCATACTCAATTAACATCTATAACATATCTATACACTCATTTTTCTAAAAATCATTTTAGAAGGAAATGCAAGGTTTCAAAATCTAAACGATCTTGAAACCTTGCATTTATAACATTTAAACCATACCGATTGTGTTTTTATCAGAAATAAATACATTAAAAAATTTAGAACTGACACACGGTTCACTTCCAACTATAGAGGGATTTGCAATATTTACCTAATTTGGAGCATCTCAAACTTGACTATCTGCCAAAGTTGAAAGACATCAATGCTATTAATCAATGCGATAAAATTAGCTCTTTAACAATTCTTAGGAGTAAGAACATTTACCTGGAGTCTTTAAAAGAAAGTAATATTAAAAAATTTATTTATTGATAAGGTTGATAATTTAGAATTTATAAAAAGATTTTTAATAGTTTAGAAAAACCTTTATATTTATGATGATATAAAAAAACGGAGACTTAAACCCTATATATAATAATTCTCTAAAAAGATTGAAATATATAGCTATAAAAAGAAATATAATCGTACTGAAGAGCAGATAAAAGAATTTCTAAATAAAAATAGTTGATGAGTAGTCCTTCAATATATAAATACTTATCAAGCGTGATCCTAATGTAGAGCGAACGAGTTTTTATCCGATACTTTAGGGGCGGGATTGGGAAGCGGTTATCAGCAGTGGGAGAACCTGCACCGCCACTACGCACCACTTCCTGATGAGGGAAGAACTCACTGATATTCCTTTAGAAAGCACAGCACTTTACCTATTTTTGAAAAATATTGAGTACATTTTGCCTTTGAGTATGATGCCTTGGGCAGACGCACCGCAAAGATAAATCTCAGTAGCAAGCGCATCAAGCGTTTTCTGTGGGACGGAAATGTACCTCTCCACGAATGGGAGTATGACCTAAGCGAACGACCCTAATCTCAGTAGAGATAAGGACAATTTGTTAGTTTATGACAAGGAAGATCCTGTAACTGATAACCTTATCACTTGGGTGTTTGATAAGAACTCCTTTTGTGCCCTGTGGAAAGATTGTCAACGGCAAACATTACTCTATCATCACCGACCACTTAGGCACCCCACTAGAAGTCTACAACCAAGAAGGCGCGCTAATATGGGAACGTGAACAAGACCTCTATGGCAACTCCAACAGGGCTTTGCTCAGTGATTACATATATGCAGTCCTATGCACGTATATTATGGATTACCTCCTAATGGGTTTGAAAAATTAGCCTCTATTATTGACAATGGAGAATTATTAACGAAAAATATTATTATCAAAGGTTTGTTACAATGGGAAGAATAGTAGTTATTATTTTATTTATTTTAAGCACAAATATTATGAGAAGTCAAGAAGATACAAGAGAAAAATTTGATTTTTGAGTTATATACAAAAAGCTCGTTTTGGAAAACTTAACTTTATAAGGCCCAATGGAAATATTGTCTTTGTCATGTCATTTAGTGAAAAAGGGTGGAGGCTTAATGGAAGAAATTGTTAATAAATATCCATTTTATACTCTTTATAAGGAGTATTACCCTGATGGATATATAAAAAGTACAAAAACCTTTTATACCTGATGCTTTGGCTATTGGAAAAAGCTATCACTATAGCAAGGAAGGAAAACTAACTGTTGTAGATGAGGATAAGCAGTATGAAAAATTTCAAGTATACCATAGATGATGTTTTTGTTGTTTCTGCAAGAGAAAGGACAACTAATATAAAAGGAGGAACATTATGGTATAATGAGCAATATAGGTTTGCTTATTCTATAAATTATACAAAATTAAAAGGTAAAACCCTTTGGATTATTAAAATAAATAACGCAATTCCCTTTGATCCAGCGAAACATAGCATATCAATAGGATATGATCAACCTAAATTTATGTATGTTTATTACCTTATGGATGTAGAAACAGGAGAGTCTACACAGAGGAAGAGTTCTTCGGTGAAGAGAAGAAGAAAAAGCTAAAAACCACCACTGAAGAGGGTGGAAAGCCTTTGAGCAAGACCCATGGGGAAAAAGTACCAAGCTAAATCAAGGATAAGAAGGACTTTTGGGAGCGGTTGTTTGGGTAAATGAAGAATGAAAAATAAAAGTGTAAAAATGGGTAATAGGGCAGAGAATGTCCCACTAATCATTGCTGATTAATCATTTTGTCATTTTTGTAGGTTTTTCCTTAGCTTTTTGTAGAGAGGATCATATAGGAAAGGGTATAGTTATAGTTGATTCCTATATTGCTTCCTTCCCATACACGCTAGTACCCAGGGATCAGAAGTTGGGGAAGTTGTCCTTATTCTGGTAGAGTAGAAGCTGAATCTTAGGGAGGCTCCTGCATAGAGTGCTTGAAGAGTTCTACTTTGATACCTAAGATACCTTCGAGCCAATGAGCGGTGCGCCCTTGGTAAGAGGTTAGTATATCCGATTGGGTACCTATGAGTGATTCATTCCAATAATTGCGAAGGGTATGTACGCTGTAACGGGTCACCTCCTGATTGAAGATAGAAAAATCATAGCGCGCCCCAAAAATAGATCATATTCTCCATACCATACCAGTTGGTATACGAATTATAATCGATACCAAACTTGATATATTGTCCATTGGTAGTGAAGTCGAAATAGTTGTTTTCGCTGACCTTGCGTTCTTTGCCTATTTCTCCAGCCAAGTAATAGCGATAGTTCAGACGGTAATCGCCTACGAGTTCCAGCCCTTGGTAACTTTTTGTCCAAGAGGGAGCGGATAGGTCGGGAAATATCCGCGCCTATACGTAAAGCCATAATGCTGATAGTATATCTTGTCAGGGCTTATGCCTTCGAGCTTTTTCAGAAGGAATTTCTTTTGATTTTATCCTTTTTAGTAAGAGAATCCACCGGTTTTAGTTTGTTCTCCTGAGCAAATCCATAAGATACAGATAAGAGGCTAATAATAAATACGAATAGTAGCTTTTTTTTCATCTTCAACTTTTCTAAACATTACTTGTACCCGATCAATCCAGCGTGTATTTCCTGCAATAGAGTCGATAGAGGCGGAGACTTGGTCATATACCACCTTGTATCCACAGCCCTTGTTAGCAAACAACTGGGAAGCATTGGCCTGTATTTTCAGTGCTACTTGACTTCCACGAGTGATGCGTCCTAAGCTATCCACTGCGGCATCCTTTACCAAGATAAAAGAAGACTCACCAGAGGAGAGTTTTAGAGGGAGGACTAAGGAATCCGTGGTGGCGATGGGTTGTGTAGGGTATTTTGATTATTCCCCACGACAAGGAGACTATTGACCGTTTTTGGTACGGGTAGGGGTATCCTTATCATACACACGTACAATAAGGCGAGGAGTTACTACAGAGTCATCACAGATATCATCATTTTCACAACTGGCAAGCGCCAAAAAGGAGCATAGCAAAGCAAATTTTTCATGGATTCATTTTTGTTTTATACAAAAATCCCTGTGAGACAGGGATTTTCTATTATAAAAGAAATTTATATTTCTTCAGCATCTCTTAGTTGTTGGATGAACTCCGCTCTTTTGGATTACGCTACGGCGAAGTACGGAGGGCTTAGTAAAGTGCTTGACGTGCACGAAGTTCTCGAACGATTCCTACTCGGTCGAACTTTCTCTTGTAGCGCTTTTAGAGCTCTATCAATGTTTTCTCCTTCTTTTACTGGTATGATTAGCATAGTATAACACCTCCTTTTCATTTACGGGCGCAAAGATACAACTATTTTTGTTCTGACAAATATATTTTTCTTTTCTTTGAAGAAAAAATCTTCTACGTAAGAACATTGCGCAATTAATAATTACCTTTGCCCTGTCAAACAAGAATATATATACTTATGATTTTACAAATACACTCCCAGAACCCACATTTGTTGGATTTGCTCAATAAGAATCCACATACCGACTTGGGAATCTACGCGAAGAGCTTACGCAATGGGCAGCTTATAGGCAATGCCGTCAGTGCATATCAGTATGATGTAGTCTTTCAGGATACACGCTATAGCTATCTTCCCAGAGGAAAGCAATCAGATAGACTTCCAAAGCTATTGTTCCCCTTGGTGATTTTACATATCTGCAATGAGTTTTTCAAAGAACTTTTGCAGGAGAAACAAACCTATTGGTCACAACAGATCAAATGGTTAGAGCGCACCCGAGCTGAGGTAGATACCTATCCCTGTACCATAGAAGTAAAGAACCTATATGCCAATTCCACTTGGTATAGCAAGGGCACTTTATGATGGAGCGCTATTTCAAGAACATACACATAACCCCGATAGTGGGTAACAATCTGAGCCTAAGAGTAGAGGGGAAGAGTGTCTTTGAAGCCATGAACCTCTTTAGCTTCATAGCTGTAACCACCCATATTACCAATACCTATGGAGAATACACCTATATAGATGACCATTTCGCCCAAAAGTATGCCCGAATTCTGACCAATATCCCAGAGGTTCCTTTACTTTGTTTTCTACCTATTTATCAAGCGAGCCATCAAGAGCGAACGCCAATTTGCTGAAAATCAAGCCTATGTTCGAGGCGTATTTCAAGGAGGAAGGCTTGGATATAGATTTCCAGTTTGCCGATACCCATGGTAGTCGTATGGACTTCATAGTCAAAGAGCTGGGGATGGAGTACCCGATCTTGGACATAGGGTGTGGAGAGCTCAAGTACTATCGCCGCTTTATGAGAAGAAACTACAACTATAGTCACCCCTATTTTGCTACCGATATGGACAAGTCAGTAGGTGATTATGCTGCACTATTGAAAGAACGAATGGAAGCTGATAACCTCTATTTCTTTTTCCGATTGGGCTGATTATGAGTATAAAAACCCAGTGAACATCATCCTTACCGAAGTGATAGAGCACAATACCCCCGAGGCAGCTGAGGCCTTGGTAAAAGCATTGTCTGAGCTTGAATTTCCACAAGATGATTATCACCACCCCAATAGCTTGTTCAACAAATATTACTTTGACGAAGATCCAGAAAGCCTAAGGCATGAAGATCACCATTTCGAATGGACACCCCAAGAGTTTCAAGACTTTATCCGCCACTGTGTAGGCGATACTTCCCTTGAGGTAACTTACTGTGGGATAGGAGATCGTATCAATGGAGAGACCCCAACCCAAGCGGTTGTCATCACTCGGAAATAAAGAAAAATCTTCTTGGAATGTTGGAGAATAATCGCTACTTTTGTGCCCTAAACGAACGAGAATGAATACCCCAAAAAGTAACGCAACAGATTGTAGAATGGCTTAAGGATTACCTTGTCCAGACAGGGATAAAAGGGATGGTTGTAGGAATCTCAGGCAGGATAGACTCAGCTGTAGTCTCCACCCTATGTGCAGAGACAGGTAAGCCCGTACTGTGCTTGGAAATGCCGATCCATCAGGCTGCGAATCAAGTAAGTAGAGGACGCAATCACATAGCCTTTCTAAAGAATAAATATCCGAATGTCAGTAGCTCTGGAGGTGGATTTGACCCCTGTATTTGATACCTTTGTCGCCCAAGTTCCTCCTGCAGAGGACAATGCTTTGGCGCTTGCCAATACCCGAGCTCGCCTATGGGATGACCACTCTGTACTACTTTGCAGGTCTACAAGGCTATATGGTAGTAGGGACAGGCAACAAGATAGAGGATTTTGGGGTTGGCTTTTTCACCAAATATGGTGATGGTGGGGTAGATGTAAGCCCTATAGGCGACCTATACAAGAGTGAAGTATATGAAGTAGGGCGCTACTTGGGTGTATTGCCTGAGATTCTTCAGGCAGCTCCTACCGATGGGCTTTTTGGAGATGATCGTACCGACGAAGACCAGCTTGGTGCTACCTATGACGAGATTGGAATGGGCAATGCGATTGGTAGAGAGTGGGGCAGAGGAGACTCATCTTACCCCACGGCAGAGTCAAGTATTGGCTATTTTAAGCGGCTGAATAAGGCAAACCAACACAAAATGATACCTATACCCGTTTGTAGGTGAAGAATGAAGAGTGAAGAGTGAAGAATGAAGAGTGAAGAATGAAGAGTGAACAGGAGGTCAGTGAACGGTGAGCAGAGGTCAGTGAGCAGAGAGTGCAGTGAGCGGTGAACAGTGAGCAGTGAACAGAGGTCAGTGAAGAGTGAAGAGGAGAGATTGCCGATATTGGTATGAGGGTTGTTGTGTTCTGTGGTAGGGGCGATTTGCAAATTGCCTTATGCTGGTGTGAGCAGTGGGCAGTGTTGGGGCTTAAGGTGTTATAAAACTATAAAAATACATTCTATTCTCATAATAAAGTAGTATCTTTGCCGATTATTAAACAAATCCATGATATCTTTATTCTATTTTTCTTAGGAATAATTTCCTTTTGCATCTTGTAGTTTTACAGATAAAAAATTTGAGTATACAGGAGATAAGGAAAAGCTCCTGATGGAGATCATTCAGTATATGGTCTCTCGAGGCCACTATGACCCACAACCTTTGGATGATGCTTACTCCAAGCGTGTATTCAAGGGCTATATCCAATACTTAGACCCTCAGAAGCGTTATTTTTATCCAAGAGGATAGTAGATGAGTTCAAGAAGAGTGAAACAAAGCTTGATGATGATCTCAAGAAGATGGATATTTCTTTCTTTACCCTGACCTATAACCGCTTACGCCAACGTATAGAAGAGGCAAACAAACTATCACAGGAACTTCTCAAAGAAAAGTACGAGTTTACCAAAAATGAAACTATCGACTTGGATTATGAGAAGATCCTCATACCAAGAACAAAAAAAGCAGCTGAGAGAGCGCTGGAGAAAGCTTATCAAATATTCTATACTTTCGAACTTGATTATCAAGCAAAAAGAAGAGCAAGACAAGAAAGAGAAAGATGCCAACTATACCCTAAGGAGACAAGGAACTTACAGCAGAAGCTGTAGAGGGCTACTCAGAAAGCCTTTGAAGAGATGTTTGTTTCTACAAAGACCTAACTTCAGATGATTGGTTTGGCATCTACCTCAATAGCTATGTAGAGGCTACAGACCCGCATTCGAGCTATATGGCACCAGATGTCAAAGAGCGATTCGATCGAGATATATCCGGAAAGTTCGAAGGGATAGAGCTGTACTCAGAAGAAATCTGATGGAATCCGTATTTCTGATATTATCATGGGAGGGCCTGTGTGGAAAGGCAAGCTCTTAGAAGTAGGAGATATGATCCTCAAGGTAGGACAAGGAAGTAAAGATCCTGTGGATGTGATAGGCATGCGCTTGGAAGATGCAGTGAAGCTTATCAAAGGGAAAAAGGTACTGAAGTTCGCCTTACCGTAAAGCGTGTAGATGGAAGTATACAAGTAGTTTCCATAAAAGCGCGATGTGGTAGAGATTGAGGAAAACCTTTGCCAAATCGGCTATAATCAAGCAAGGAAACCATACTTATGGAATCATTAACCTACCCTCCTTCTATGTGAATTTCAACAATACTCGTGAGCGTAACTCCGCTTCGGATATGGCCTTGAGATAGCCAAGCTCAAGAAGCAGAATGTAGATGGACTTATCGTAGACTTGCGCAACAATGGAGGGGGCTCCCTATCCAAAGTAGTCGAAATAGCAGGTCTCTTTATCAAAGAAGGTCCGGTAGTACAAGTGAGAGATGCCGAGAGAAATATACAAGTACTCAGCGATACCGACAGTAGTACCCAATGGGATAAAACCCTTTGGTGATTCTCATCAATGAATTATCCGCTTCAGCATCAGAAATCTTGGCAGCTGCTATGCAAGACTACGGACGTGCAATCATCATAGGCAAGCAAACATCCTACGGCAAAAAGGCACAGTACAGGAGCTGATAGACCTAAAACCGCGAGATACGCAATAGCTCCTTAGGGAGACTTGGGAGCTATCAAGCTCACTCGCCAGAAGTTCTACCGTATCAATGGAGGATCTACCCAACTGAAGGGAGTCAATAGCGATGTGGTGATTCCAGATCGTTACCAATACATAAAAGTAGGAGAGAGAGAAATGGAAAACCCTATGCCATGGGATGAGATACCTAAGGCCAACTATACCCGCTGGAGCGAAAACCAGAACTTTGCTACTGCTATTGCCAATAGCAAGAAGCGTATAGAAGAGGGAACCCTCTTCAAGCTCATAGATGAGAATGCCCGCTGGGTACAGAAACAACGAGATGAGAATACCTATTCGTTTGAGTACAATGCCTATAAGAAACAAATAGATGAGAGTGAGGCGATGATCAAGAAGTTCAAGCAACTGACCGAATACAAATCATCCTTACAATTCTCCTCACTGCCTTCCGAAGAAGAGAAAGCTAAAGAGAATGAAGATGTAAAGATACGTCGTGATCGTTGGCATGAAAATCTTCAAAAAGGATATCTATGTAGAAGAGGCTGTAGAGGTACTCAATGATTTAGTAAAAATAAGAACATATTAAAAATATTTTAACGCTTTGAAGATCCTATCTTTGGAGCGTTTTTCAAGAAAAATAAAGCACCTAATAGAGCAATATGAGAACAAAAATAGTAGCACTAATGTCTATTTTTACATTTTTCAGCAATTATTTGCGCAACCCATTACTCAAAAACAAATTTTTGCAGAAGATATTTCCAAGATAAACTCTCTGGAAAAAGCAATCCAACAATCGGAGCTGGTAGTCAATTACCTTCTACAGGAACACTATACTCCGAGTATGTCCATATGTGTGACCAAGCGCGGTTTTCCGATCTGGGAACAGGGATATGGCTATGCCGATATAGAGAACAAAGTAGGGGTGAACCCCCGCGAGACGCTGTACCGTATCGCCAGTGTTTCCAAGCCCTTGACAGGGGATGGCACTAACCAAGATGCAGGAACAGGGCTGGATGAGACTGGAACTGTTCGCTCTATGACTATGTCCCTTATTTTCCTAAAAACAATATGACTTTACCGTAAAACAATTGGCGGGCACTTGGCAGGGATACGTGCCTACAAAGGGAAAAGAAGTCTTTCTTAACCGCTTTATGAGCATTAAGGAAGGAATAAGCGTATTTCGCAGAAGACCCTTTGCTTTTCGAACCTGGGACGCAATATTACTACAATAGTTATGATATGAACCTTGTTTCTTTGGCTATGCAGGAAGCACGTAAGGAACCTTTCGAATGGTATGTAACCCACAATGTATTGGAGCCTATAGGGATGAAGCATACCTTTCCTGATATGGGAGGACTGTCCCCGAACCAGTCGATACCCTATTCTCCTGATAAGAAGAAACAATTCAAAAGATCTACAGAGGTGAATAACTTCTTTAAGCTCGGAGGTGGAGGATTCCTCTCTACTGCCTATGATGTAAACCTAATGGGACAGGCAGTGCTGAGGCAAGGCTTTCTCTAAAACCAGAATATCAAGAGCAAATGCTCACCTCCCAACAGCTCAATACCGGAAAAAGATACAGGCTATGGCATTGGCTGGCAGAGCAACTACCGACTGGCAAGGGCGTACCTATTACGGGCATATAGGCAACGGTATAGGGGATATGCTTGGTTCTATGTATATCCTGGAGGAAGAAGTGGTCTTTACCTTCTTGTTCAATACGACTAACCCTCCATAGCGGACTATATGCATAGAATTATGGACTGTATGCTCAAAGGCGCCTCCTATAAGGAGTATACTACCCATAACTATCCAGTGATACACAATGAGCAATGAACAATGATTTAATGATTAATGAGCAAATGAGCAGAAAACTTCTTTAAAGTTTGTAAGATTCATTTATTTTTCTTTCTTTTGCGGTGAAAAGTTGTTGGAATACAAAAACACGTTATCAGGAAGGAAGAAGCTACTTTCCAAACTCAAGAGATTAACAAGTGAGTTTAAAATATTGGTTGCGCAAGTAAGAAAAGTAATTGATAAAGGGATGAACGACACGCTCTTATTGTAATGAGCACGAGCTACAAGCTCGCGCTAGTATGGAAACAATGGGAAACTAAAAGGTATTGCAGATAATATAGAAAGCCAAGTTCAACAACAAATAAAGATATGGGAATATCCCTCCCAATAGATAATATACCTAATGATTTAATGATGAATGCAAAATTATAAAATTTAGAATATAATGATAAACTAACAAAACAAGAACAGGAAGATATCGAACTATTTTGATAGAAATCAAGATTATATCAAGTATAGTGATGTACCCTCAAGTGCTCATTGATAAGTATACGAGAGTACTCCAGAGCCTATTTTTGGAAGTGTGGCGACGTACAGGATTTGGTATCTATGAACACGGTTTTGTTCAGTTTTGTCAATCCTGATGAATGGACATTTGTGTTTGACTATAGATCCATATCAACGATCCAGTAATCGTTATTGGTATTACAGCCTTTGGGTGACCTGATTACTTGGGAAAGGAATGGGTATGGGAGGACAAGGTAATCACATCAATGTTATTTTGTAAATGGATTGTGATGATGATGTTATGAGTGATTTTGATGCAGCTTTTTGAAGTTAGGCATGGGTTTAGATATCAATATAGAAAGACGAAACTCATAAAGACTTTGAATTTTATGTAGCAGAATGGCGTTCTAAAAACTATCAGAGAAAGAAATGACTTTGCCTCCATTGGCTTACGGTCAGAGTATGGTTATACTCCTATTCCTGCATTAGCAGAGCTAGAAACACTGCAAAATAGTGATGCACAAAACTCATGTAGATATGATAGTGGGCATCAGGGGTAAGATTATGAATCGAGTTAGAACAAATGCTTTCATTTGCCTTGCTCTTTATATAAGAATTCCTTTTGAAAAGTATCAGAACTAAAGGATAAATATTTAATGAATTATGATCCTTTAAAGTGCAGCATTAGTGAGTGAGGTGCGCACCTGAGGTAAAACTCCACCAGGCGCAAACGCAGCGATAGCGTACTCCCATATGCACTTATGGCAAGCGAGTTACGGTTATAATCGTATGGGCTGGGAGGTAGCACGATTTTGCAGGAGTGATGTGGGAACAGCACACTGATTACGACCTTGAAGTAGTGGCCTGCGCGGGCGCAAAAGCAGGAGGTAGTGGTCTCAAAGGTTTTATACCCATTCCGCTACCAAGGACAGTATAGGGCATATTGAAACAGGACTGTATTACAATCGTCTCCGTTATTACTCGCCTGAAAGCGGCACTCTATATTAGCCAAGACCCGATAAAGATTGGCTGGTGGGCTGGCTGACGTTTTATGGGTATACTTTTGATAAGTAACACTGAGGTGGATGTCGATTATCTCGAAAAGTCAAAGAAAAATGGTCTCCTGAAGTGCCTACTCAAGAAAACAACAGTAGTTGTGCGAAGAAACCAAGAATCAGATCAGGAAAAATCAATCCTCTCTTTTAAGTTTTGGAGGAATAGACACAAAAATGCAAAACAATTCCAATTATAGAGCGTATCCCTGATGAGTGTTTCAAAAATACAAAAACCTTTAAAAAGAGCATTAATCTGGTCGGAAAAAACAAAAATAGATATTAGTAATCTTGAAGTACAGATACTTTTTAAAGTGTAATGGTATTATTGTTAAATTATATAAGGTTCCTGCGGGATATACATGTAATAGAAATATAACAGGAGAAGATATTAAAGGAAATTTAATTTGGCAAGTTGAAGATATAAACCCACTTATAGATTCTCCTTTACTAATATTAAGGTATATGATGGTAATTGGATAATAGCCTATAATTGGTCAGGTATCAACTATTATATTAATATAGAAACAGGAATTTGTGAAGTTATAAAAAGTAGACCTTGGTGATTATAAGAAACCAAGTTTTGTAATTCTTTTCACAAATTTAAAATTTTTGTACCTTCAGTAAGATCAATTGTACAGTATGCAGGAACTCCTTATGAAGCGTATGATGAAAAATGGGAAAAGGGGTAATGTTCCAGATGTGTTGTTAAAATTCAATAACTTGTTAATCAGAAATAAATATAGGAATGAATTTACAGAACGTTTTCCAGAACCAACAAAACGTTATACAATGGGAGATTATTATGTGGAAAAATGGTATTATCTACGTACAAACCATAGGGAAGAATTTGAAAGATGAGAATGACCCTGTTGTAAGATTATCAATATCAATGGCAGCTGAAACTAAATAAGGTACTACAAACTACTCTTGAAAGGTTATTGGAAATAGGAAGAGGGAACAAGAATATGAATATTTGAAGACCTCCCCGTGTTGAGTATAACTTGTAAAATCATTATTTCTTTTGGATTTTAGCAATTTATTCACTGGATAATTTTAATTTTCGTATCTTTTTCGCTCTGATATATAACCTTTATAATTTATAAGATGTATTACCCAAGATTAATAGACAGCTATCTAAAAAGAATGGGCTTGAGCGCCCTGCTCGCAAACCTTTGTTGTTAAGAGGTGCAACGCAAGTAGGCAAATAGATAGTGGTAAGAGTATGTCCGTTGTTTGCTTTGTCGCAGCTTATACAATAGAGACTGAATATGTTACAGTGCTTGTAGAACCTAGAACTACAAGCACTTTTCTATAAAATCACAGATTGTTATTTTTCCAAATAATGTCTCCTTCAGGAGCCTTAGGGCTGGCAGGGCTACTTCCCTGTAGGAGAGTACATAGCTGGCTACCTGTTGGCGTTGTTTGGCAGTAAGGGTAGCCTTCCAGGCAACCATACCTTTACCTTCACGTCCTCCTTCGGAGATGGTGTGGAATACATTCTTGATATCTCCCCAAGGATCCAGTGATCATCGGTAAGGTTAGGACCTATACCTCCACCACCGTCAGGAGCGTGGCACATGATACAGTTGGCTTGGAAGATGCTTTTTACCTTCCTGTAGGCTGGCTGCATCGGTAAGCTCTGTAACGCTATCGGCATCAATCATGCCAGGGTTGGCCTTTTTGAAAGCCTCAATCGCATGTTGGGCATCGGTAATCTCTTGCTCATATTCAGCTTTCTGACTAAGCCCTCCAAATACTTCATACTTGAATAGGTATACTACAGCAAAGATGATACAAGCATAGAAAAGATATGTCCACCAAGGAGGGAGGTTGTTATCCAGCTCTTGGATCCCGTCATAGTTATGATCGAGGGATAATTTCAGATTCTTTTTCTAAAGGTTTTTGGTCAAGCATCTTGGCTACAAAGCGCCCCCACCAGCTGTTTTGCTCCGCAAGCTCTCTTTGTTGTTTTTGAGAGTCGGTGAGCAGGCGGTCAGAGAATATCCTCAGAGCGGTAGCGGATCATCTCAATAGCAATGAGTATCAAGGTAAGGAACCCTAAAAATGCTTGGATAGGAACCATAGAAACAATAGCAGAAGCTTCTTCTGTTCCATATATATATTCTAACAATAAGGCAGCAAAACCTACAATGATAAGAATACGTATTAATGCTAATAAATTTCTCATAAAATGTTGTTGTTTTGATCGTCGTCGTTAAAAGGGAGGTTACTAATCTCATTCAGATCCTTTTTCTTGTAGGAGAGTACCCACCAGAATAGGATGATGAAAAAAGTAAAGCAAAATAATTAAAGAAATAATCGGGTAAAGTGAAACACCTTCGATGGAAGCCATGTGGTGTTTGATAAACTTCATCATAACGAATTATTTTTCAGCGTTTTCTTTCTTTGCTTTGATATCTACCCCCAATCGTTGTAAAATAGGCTATCATAGCCACGATTTCACGTTTTTCGATAGGGATAAATTTCTCCCCACGAACTTCGGCGTTTTTCTTAGAGGCTTCATAATTGGCCACGAAAGTTAGGGTCGTTCAGTAGGCTATTGGCAATAGCTCTGGCTTGTACGGCTAAGTTTTCTTGGGCAAACTTGAAATCATCTTCGTTGTAAGGAACCCCCAATTTAGATAAGGTACGCATCTTCTGTAAGAGCCTATCGGTATTCAATTCATTTTTGATAAGCCATGGATAAGAAGGCATGATACTACCAGGGGAGGTTTCTCTTGGGTCTAACATATGGTTGAAGTGCCAGTTGTTGTTGTATTTGCCCCCTAAGCGATGCAAATCAGGGCCTGTACGCTTACTTCCCCATAAGAATGGACGATCGTATACAAAATTCTCCAGCCTTGGAGTATTCCCCATAACGCTCTACCTCACTACGGAAAGGACGAACCATTTGAGTATGGCAACCCACACAACCTTCACGGATATAGAGGTCACGGCCTTCCAATTCGAGAGGCGTATAAGGTTTTACTTCAGCTATGGTAGGAATATTTTCTTTTACTAAGAGAGTAGGGATGATCTGTACAGCCCTCCTATAGCTACGGCAATAGTAGCCCAGATGGTCATTTGTACAGGTTTTTCTTTCGAGCCAGTGGTGAAGGGTTTCACCAGCCACACGTTTTTTTACTAATAGGAGCTAAGGCAGGAGCTTCGGCAAGTTCATCCGTTACTTTCTGTCCTTGGCGGATGGTCTGAATCACGTTGATAATAGCCATGATAGCCCCAGTGATATAAAGCGTTCCTCCAATGGCACGCATAGCATACATAGGCATAATGGCATTGACAGTATCAAGGAAGTTACCATATACCAAGTTTCCATCTGGGTAGAACTGTTTCCACATGGAGGCTTGTGTAAATCCTGCTATATAGAGAGGAATGGTATAGAATACAATTCCTAAGGTACCTATCCAGAAGTGCACATTGGCAAGGCGGATAGAGTATGAGGTTGGTTTTCCACATCTTAGGGAACAAGATAGTAGATCATACCAAAGGTAAGGAACCCGTTCCAAGCCAAGGCACCTACGTGTACGTGAGCAATAATCCAGTCGGTAAAAGTGTGCTATGGCATTTACATTCTTTAGCGCCAAGGTAGGCCCCTCAAAGGTTGCCATCCCATATCCGGTAATGGCTACAACCAAGAACTTAAGTACAGGCTCGGTACGCACCTTATCCCAAGCGCCACGTAGGGTAAGTAGCCCATTGATCATACCACCCCAAGAAGGAGCTATGAGCATTACAGAGAATACTACCCCAAGGTTCTGAGCCCATTCAGGAAGAGCGGTGTAGAGCAAGTGGTGAGGCCCAGCCCACATATAGATGAATATCAAGCTCCAGAAGTGGATAATAGAAAGGCGGTAGGAATATACCGGTCTGTTAGCCGCTTTAGGAACAAAAGTAGTACATAAGTCCCTAAGAAAGGAGTAGTCAGGAAGAAGGCTACCGCATTGTGTCCATACCACCATTGTACCAAAAGCATCTTGTACTCCAGCATATACAGAGTAGCTCTTCATAGAGGTAAGGGCAATAGGGAACTCTAAGTTGTTAAAAATGTGTAGCAAAGCTACAGCTACAAAGGTAGCCAAGTAGAACCAAATCGCTACATAGATGTGGCGCTGTCTTCTCTTGATAAGGGTTCCAATCATATTGGCTCCCCAAGCCACCCATACAATAGCTATGGCAATATCAAAAGGCCATTCAAGCTCAGCATACTCCTTGGAGGTGCTTATCCCCATAGGGAAAAGTAATAGCTGCTCCCAAGATGATCAACTGCCATCCCAGAAGTTGAGCTTGCTTAGGAAGTCACTATACATACGAGCCTTCAGTAGGCGCTGCATGGAGTAGTAGCTCCCTGCAAAAATAGCATTTCCTACAAAAGCAAAGATCACTGCATTGGTGTGTAGTGGTCGCAATCGACCAAAACTTAGCCAAGAGATTCCTTCGGTAAGTGTAGGAAATAGAAAATAGTAGGCCAATAGTAGCCCCACACTCATTCCTATAACACCCCAAAAGAGGGTTGCATAAAGGAAGTTCTTAACAATTTTGTTGTCGTAATAAAATTGTTCCATTTCCATAAAAAATGATTTAGCAAATTTTAAGTTGTTGTTTGCTTTTCTGTATCCTTTCTTGTGGTAAGAGGTATGTGTTTCTTTCTAAGGTGTTTTCTTTAGGTGAGGACTCTACTAATTCATCTTCAAAGAGCATACGTATAGCAGGACTCTCTACATCATCATACTGCCCCTTATGGATGGCACGAAGGTATAGAATAAGAATAGACCGACTACTATAGTACTAATGGATATGAGCATGTAGATAACACTCATTTTATATATAAAATTTGGTGCAAAAATAAGTTTTTTTGTTAGATCACAAAAAAATATTTTTACTCACGTTTTGGTAATAACTTTCTTTTTGATTTTTTCAGAGGGTTTTTCTCTATGTTGTTTTATGATAGTATTGTGCTTTGACACCCTCTACATGGGAGTATGGGTGGGCTCTTCTGTAGGGAGATTTTTGAATTAATTATTGGAAGAAAATGTTCTCTAAAACCAACGAAAACGATTGACGATCATGATATGAGTACCCTCCCTTCACTCGGATACAATCGCCGATGTATCGGATAGGGGAATACCAAATCCTTATCGCCATGTATATGAATGATTTTTATCCTTATCAAGGGTTTGTCCTTCCCAATCGAGCAACTCAGCGCGCACCATGCCAAGTAGGTGGGACTTGAGAGGCCTATATAGTGAATATATAGTTTTTGTAGCGCTTGGTGTGTTTCCAAAAGTCAAAACGTATCATTCGGGCTAAGGGAGAATATGGTGTAGTCTTAATTTTTTACAACGGCGCATCCACGAGGGGAGTTCCTTGGGGGAGGCGACAGAGGAGATTAAAACGACACACCGATAAGCTTGGCAGCAGTCTGGCGACTTCTTGCATCAGTACCCCACCTAAGGATACTCCCTATAAGGATAGGGTTATGAGCAGTGATTTGTTGGGCTATACGGGCGGCATAGTCCAAGAGACCTTCCTTAGGACGGGGTTCGTCCCATTCCAACAGATGTACTTGATACCCTTCAGGCCACTCGAGGTGTTCGAAAATACGAACTGGCGGCCATACCAGGCATACAATAGACAGGGATAGCCATTTTTCTTATTTTTGGTGTAGAGTGTAGCGCTCTTCTTCCGCTGGGCTCATCTTTTTGTTGGGGTCAGGAAGAAGGATGAGCACTTGAGCATCTACTCTTGTAGGTAGCTTAGAACCATTCTCACCTATAAGGACAATGGTTTTGTCTTCTCCATTCCATTGAAAACGTCCTTTCTCACTTTGGCTATGCCCATCTTCTATATAACGTTCGGTCTTGGTATAGGTATTATTTTCCCCCAAGATAACTGTGGTATCTACATTTTTTCCATCGGGGGTGGGGAGAATGCCATTGTATAGGATACCTTGGCGGCTGTCTTGCTCCTTTGGGAGCTTGTGCAGTTTGTTCTCTCTGTTCTGTAACTGGTTCTTCTGTAGAGTGTTCTCTGAGGTATTGTGCCCCTTGCAGGCGAACAATAGCAGGGAAAGAATACAAATTCTGTACATAAAGTGATTGTTTTTAGTTAATAGTTTTCTTTGATATGATATCTTGGTTCGCTCTCTACTTCTTAGCACCAATTCGGCTAGAAGCCAGCTAAAAGAACTGAGTTCCTATAATCATGGCTGTAAGAGAAAGGAAAAAAATTGAGGCCTGTTAGTGATGAGTCTCCTGTAGGGTCTATAAAAAGTTTGTCAATCCCCAAGTAAAAGGCCAAGCAAAAACCAATGAAGAACATCAGTACCCCTAAGGCACCAAAGAGGTGCATAGGTCGCTTGCCAAACTTAGAAAGGAACCCGATAGTCAATAGGTCTAAAAAGCCGTTGATAAAACCGTTCTATTTCCCGAATTTGGTACTACCATATTTGCGAGCTTGGTGCTGAACTACTTTTTCGGTAATGCGATCGAATCCTGCTGATTTGGCCAGTACAGGGATGTATCGGTGCATCTCCCCACGGACATCGACTGTCTTAACGACCTCCTTGCGGTAGGCTTTCAGCCCACAGTTGAAGTCGTGTAGGGTAAGGCCAGAGACCTTGCGAGCAGCCCAATTGAAAGAGCTTGGACGGGAGATTCTTGGTGAGCTTGTGGTCATAGCGTTTCTTTTTCCAGCCAGAGACCAGGTCATAGTGTTCCTTTTCAATCATCTGATAGAGGGCGGGTATCTCATCAGGGCTATCCTGCAGGTCGGCATCCATGGTGATGACCACCTGTCCTTCGGCTCTTACCAAAAACCCGCATTGAGAGCTTGGGACTTCCATAGTTCCTTAAAAAGCGTAGGGGCTTTCACATGCCTATCAGAAGCACATATATTCTGGATCACTTCCCATGAATGATCGGTAGAGCCATCATCTACAAAAATGATTTCATAGGAGAATTGCTCCTTGGCCATCACCTTCTGTATCCACTGGTGTAGCTCAGGGTAAGGATTCTTCTTCGTTGAATAGCGGAATGACAACCGATATTCTGCATGGATTTGTTTTTAAGTTCTATTGAAAATTTTGAAAAATGAACTTCCCAATAGGGAAAATAACTAAGCCAAAAAAACATATTGGAGACTACCGATAGGTTGAATTGTATCCAAAGGTAATTTGTTTCGCTCCATATCTTGTTCCATCTGAGCTATAGACTGAGGGTCGGCTGAGGGGAAATTGTTTTTGGTAGGCTTCAATTGTAGTGATTGACCATATCCAAGTGGTTAGGGTCTATGTATTGGATAAAAATAACTCAAAATACTCCAGCAATAACGGCAAAAAGAATAGAGATACCCAGTCCTATTTTTATCATTTGGCGGAAACTACGTTCTTTGCTTTAGGTAAATACCTAAAAAATAAAAAGGTAAGGAATAAAATAGGTAAAATGCCGAAAGCAAATATAGTCAAGGGCGCTCCATTGTAGGCTTGTAGTTGATGCTGAAGTAGGGGTGAGGGGCTATGGATACACCACCCATCATACTTCCATACTTGAGCATGAGGGTTTCGGTGTTTCTTCATAGTGTTTTTGTTTTCTCGGCCATGGTTTGTAGCAGCTTTGGTGATAGGGCTTTTTTACCACCAAAGCCAGCATAGGGATTGAACTCACCTTCGAAGGTATAGACTACTTCAGAGTGTTGTGCAGAAGTAGAAGTTAGGGCTATACTAAGAGTAAAGGGGAGCTTTCCCTCAGGTGCTCCATATACGAGTTCAGAGGTAGGGAGTAAGTTTCTTTTTCTCCAAGAAAATCTCGGGCATCCCTTCAGGGTAAAGGAAAAAGAGTTGTTGTCCCTCGGAGGACGAGAATTGAGCCAAGTTCTCAGGCATGAGTCTCTGGAAGAGGGATACATTCTCTAATTTCTCATAGACAGTCGCTATAGGAAGGGCTACCGATACAGCAGGGGAAGTGATTTTCATACTAATTCCATTTATCAGGGGCTAAGCGCCACTTAGCCAGGGTTTCTATCTCTTGTTGGGATATATAATCTCTGTCTTTTGGCCTCTTCCAAGAGGGCATCGTATAGCTGAGGGTATCTAAGGTTTCATATTTTCTTGGGAGAAATTCTCTTGAGCGATATCGAATAGGTAGGAGAAAAATAGCTACCATCCCCAATACTTCCACTTGGTGAGCTTTTAGAGCTCTTACTGCTCTATACTACTCATGCCAGTACTGATGAGATCTTCTATGACTACTACTTTATCCTCAGGGTTGAAGCTACCTTCTATTTGGTTGCCGCGCCCATGCTTTTTAGGGTTCAGGCGTACATATACAAAGGGCAATCCAAAGCCTCATCGGCTACGAGCATTCCTATACCTATAGCTCCTGTGGCTACTCCGGCAATGAGCTGTACCTGAGGGTATTTCTCCTGGATAAATTTGCTCATAGCAAGAGCTACTTTGTTTCGAGCCTCAGGATAGGATAGGAGCATGCGATTGTCACAATAGATGGGAGACTTCCACCTAGAAGCCCACGTAAAGGGAGCCTTAGGGGCTGAGCTTAATGGCATGAATATCAAGCAGTGTTCCTGCTATATCCTTGGCTATAGTAGCGGATATTTTCATAACAATTATAATTTTTTCTTGACAGCTACCTCTTGGAAGGCTTCTAAGACATCGCCTTCCTTGATATCGTTATAGTTCTTGATCTGGAGACCACAATCATACCCTTTGCTGACCTCTTTTTACATCATCTTTGAATCTCTTGAGAGAGGAGAGTTCTCCAGTGTAGATTACTACATTCTCACGCAAGAGGCGTATCTTGGAGTTACGGTATATTTTTTTCCATCGGTAACCATACAACCGGCGATAGTACCTACCTTAGAAATCTTGAAAAGTTCACGAATCTCTACTGTACCGGTAACTTCTTCTCTCATTTCAGGAGAAAGCATACCCTCCATAGCAGATTTTAGGTCATTGATAGCATCATAGATGATCGAGTAGGTACGGATATCGATTTCCTCTCTTCTCAGCCAAGGCACGAGCATTGGACATAGGGTCGTACATTGAACCCAACGATGATTGCATTGGACGCTGAAGCCAAGAGTACATCGGACTCGGTGATGGCACCCACTCCCTTGTGAATAATAGATACTTGGATCTCTTCAGTGGAGAGTTTTTGGAAGGAATCGGTAAGGGCTTCTACGGATCCATCTACATCCCCTTTGAGGATAATATTGAGTTCCTTGAAGTCTCCAAGGGCTATACGGCGACCAATTTCGTCCAAAGTGATATGTCGCTGAGTACGCACGGACTGCTCTCTGAGGAGTTGGGTACGCTTGGCAGCAATTTGTTTGGCTTCTTTTTCGTCCTCGAATACATAGAACTTATCTCCTGCCTGTGGTGCTCCATCCAGTCCTAAGATGGTTACAGGGGTCGAAGGGATGGCTTCTTTGACACTCTTTCCACGTTCGTCATGCATAGCACGAATCTTACCAGAATGAGTACCAGCCAGTAGGTAATCACCTACACGAAGTGTTCCCTCTTGTACCAGTACAGTGGAGACATATCCGCGTCCTTTGTCCAGCGCAGCTTCCACGACGGTACCCAAGGCATGTTTTTAGGATTGGCTTTTTAGTTCCAGAATTTCAGCCTCAAAAAGTACTTTGTCCAATAGATCGCTGACTCCTATCCCTTGTTTGGCAGAAATGTCTTGAGACTGGATCTTACCTCCCCAATCTTCTACCAAAAGGTTCATATTGGCTAGGTGTTCTTTTATTTTTTCAGGGTTAGCGGTAGGTTTGTCTATCTTATTGATAGCAAATATGATAGGTACATTAGCTGCCTGAGCATGGCTAATGGCTTCCTTTGGTTTGAGGCATGATATCGTCATCGGCAGCGATTACGATAATAGCAATATCGGTAACCTGAGCTCCACGGGCACGCATCGCGGTAAAGGCTTCGTGTCCAGGGGTGTCCAGGAAGGTAATACGCTGTTTACTTCGCTTAAGAGTTACAGAGTAGGCACCTATGTGCTGGGTGATTCCCCACCTCTCCGGCAATCACATTCTCATTGCGGATATGGTCAAGTAGAGAGGTTCTACCATGGTCTACGTGACCCATTACAGTTACAATAGGAGCACGTGGTACCAAGTCCTCAGGGCGATCTTCCTCTACAGGAATAGCCTCATCTATATCGGCAGTGGAGAACTCTATTTGATAGCCGAACTCATCGGCTACGATGGAAAAGCGTCTCTGCATCAAGCGTTGGTTCATGGTTACAAAGATACCCAAGGACATACAAGCTCCGATGACTTTGTTCACAGGGACATCCATCATTGTAGAAAGCTCATTTACCGTAACAAATTCAGTTACTCTTAGGATAGTGCTTTCTTTCTCTTGTAGTGCTTGTTCCTCCTCAGTCTTATGGCGGTGGCTATCGCGTTTTTTTCCTTACGATACTTAGCCCCTTTGGATTTGATAGATTTTCCTTGTAGCTTTTCTAAGGTTTCACGTACTTGTTTTTTTGTACTTCTTCCTCAGTAGGTTCAGCTTTTACGAAAAATCTTACTTTCTTTTTCTTTTTGTTTTTATCCTTATTATTGTTGGCGTTGTTATTGCCATTCTTTTTGAGTATTAGGATTGGCCGGATTTTCTTTTTCAGAAGAAATACGTTTGCGCTTGCGTTTAGCTTGTTTGTCCAAGGCGGCACCGTCTTTGTTTTTATCCTTGCCGTTCTTTTTTTCTTTTTTTAGGTCGTTCGAACTGAGACAAGTCTATTTTTCACCTACGAGCTTAGGGCCTGTCAGCTTGGTGTACTTAGTTTCTATAACACCTGGTTCAGGCTCAGTCTGGGAGCTTTTTCTCTTCTTTTTAGCAGCATCTTTGGAAGAGGGATAGGCTACAGAGAGGAGTTCTTGACTTTTTTTCTTGAAATCCTTTTCTTGTTTTTGAGATAGGTTCTTTAGAGTCCTTCTTATCCTTATGGTTGTGTTTGTCTTTTGTTTTTCGTGCTTGTCAGGATGTTCCTCATGTGCAGATTGCTCTACCTTCACCTGGGAGTTTTTCTCTATAGAGGCTATGGAGCTGGTTCCTCTGTAGATGGGGCAAGAGTTTCCTCAGGGGCTTCTTTCTTAGGTTGGTCTAAGTCGATCTTACCTACGATTTTTAGCTCCTGGTACACTTGCTTTTGCACGAATAATCTCTTGTTCCTTCTGAAGTCTTTCTTTTTCCTTGCGTTCTTTTTCTAAGAGTTCTTGTTTGATAGCTTCTTTTTCTTTGCGTTGTTCCTCAGTAATCTCTTTGGACGTTTCTCGACTTTTTCTTGTCAGAGCCAAATTCTTTGTCCAACAGAACAATCAGGTCTGCTGGGATTTTTGTATTTGGATTGACATCTTCTATGGTGTGTCCTTTCGATTTGAGAAATTCAACCACTCTGTCGGTAGAGATGTTGTATTCTTTTTGCTGCTTTATTTAATCTTTTATCCTCGGCCATAAAGTTTTTCTAAGCTCGTTTTTGTTTTTAAAAATGTGTGTTGGTTTGTGTATATTTGTATATATTGTTCTATGGTAAATATATTAGTTTTTCGAATTCTTCTCTAAGAACACGCAATACTTCTTCGATAGTTTCTCGCTCTAAGTCTACACGCTTTTCGAGTTCTTCAGCACTGTATTCTAAAAACACTCTTGGCAGTATCAAGCCCTATACGGCGGAATTTCTTCGATAACCCAAGGTTCTATATCGTCCTCGAAATTCGGAGAGTTCTACATCCTCTTCAGCCCCTTCCCTGAATACATCTATCTCATAACCAGTAAGGAGGCTAGCTAAGCGTATATTGCTTCCGCCCTTACCAATAGCTTTGGAAACCTCTTCAGAAGCTAATAATACCTCAGCACGCTTGGTTTCCTCATTGACAGTGATAGAGGTAATTTTGGCAGGGGGCAAGAGCTTTGCTGATAAAGAGGTTAGTATTGTTAGAATAGCTGATAACATCGATATTTTCATTGCCCAATTCGCGAACGATGCTTCGGATACGCGCTCCATTGACTCCCACGCAAGCCCCTACAGGAGTCTATACGGTCATCATAAGTATCTACAGCTATTTTAGCTTTTTCTCCAGGGATACGAGCCACTTTCTGGATGGTGATAAGTCCATCAGCAATCTCGGGTATCTCTTGTTCGAAAAGGCGTTCCAAGAATACAGGAGAGGTTCTTGAGAGAATGATAGAGGGTTTATTTCCTTTGAAATCAACCGATTCTATGATACCTTTGGTTGTTTCTCCTTTTTGAAAAAGTCAGAAGGGATCTGTTTGTCTCTGGGAAGGAGAATCTCATTGCCTTCGTCGTCCAAAAGAATTACAGTTTTTCCTTTGATATGGTGTATCTCAGCGGTGTATATAGTTCCTATAAGTTCTTTGAACTTCTTGTAAACAGTATTGTTGTCATACTCATGTACTTTGGAAATAAGGTTTTGGCGCAGGGCTAATATAGCACGGCGGCCGAGCTGACTTATCTTTACTTCTTCAGAGACTTCTTCTCCAACCTCGAAATCGGATTCTATCTTGAGGGCTTCACTTAGGGGATTTCAGCATTGGGGTTCTCTACCATTCCATCGTCCACGATGATACGGTTGCCCATATTTCTATATCTCCCTTGTCAGGGTTGATGATGATATCAAAATTCTCATCAGAACCATATTTTTCTTTAAGGCTGTTTTGAACACCTCGTCCAAAAATAGACATAAGAGCTTCTACGGTCTATGAGCTTGTCGTCTCTAAATTCTGAAAAAGGATTCAATCAAGTCAAGATTATTTTCCATAGAGTATCTAAAATTTTTATTTTTAAATAGTTTGCTTCTTTTTATCTCTTCTATAGGGAGAAAAATTGTTCAGTTACAGTTATTTTTCCTTTTCCTTGAGGTTTGGGTTGGCGAGAGGTGACCTGTAGGGGTGACCTTTCCATCGCTTACCTCTTGGATCACACCCTATATGGGTAGCTGTAGCTGTCTTTTACCTCTACTTCGCGACCCTATATTTTTGGTATATTGTCTCTCTTGGGTCAGTGGAGCGAATATGCCACAGGAACTTACTTCAAGGGAAAAATCCTCCTCTTCTCGGTCTAAATTATGCTCAATAGCGCGACTTAGAGCGACACAATCGTCAATATTTACCCCATGATCTCCATCCACAATCACTTTAATAAGGTTGTCTTTTCCAATGCTATATTCGATAAGAAATAAGGAAGGATTTTTCTTCTAAGTGCTTACTAATCAGCTCTTTTACTTTTTCTTTTAAGTTCATATTATTATAAAAAGAGGACTTAACTGCCCTCTACCTCTTTAATTACCAATTCCGTGTGCAAATGTACAACTATTTATTAAAAAACAAATAATTCTTAGAAAAAATTTTTTATGTTAGAATTTTTATTTTTGTAAAGCCCTGACCATCTCTCTTTTCCCATGGCACCAGGGAGTTTTTCTACTTGGAATCCCACTTCTTGCATGGCTCTTCGTGCACTTCCCTTGGAGGCATAGGTGACCAAGATTCCCCCTTCTCTGAGGAGCTTGATACATTTTTCTCAAAGAGAGGCATTGTCCATAGTTCGGGCTGTACACGAGCTCCAAAAAGCATCGAAATAAATAAGGTCAAACTGCTCCTTGTCGTCGATGTCCTGAAAGAATTGTTGTCGTTTCTTCAGAGAAAAGGAATCACTGAGCTTTTTGGAATGTTCCCCAAGGAGATTGGTGTATCTTATAAAAAAATATCCATTTTGTCAGGTACTGTAGCCTCTCACATAGTTGAGTTTTTGTACCTCTTCCTCTGAGAGAGGGTAGGCCTCGACTCCTTCATAAAACAGGGTTTGTCCTAAGCGCTCATGCTCTAAGAAAGTGATAAAAGCATTCAGGCCCAGTTCCTAATCCTATTTCTAAAAGGTGTATTTCCTTTCCCTCAAATAGAGCTAAGCTATTGTGGATGAATACATGATAGGCTTCGGTAATGGCGCCATGAGTGGAATGATAGTGTTCGTCCCATCCTTCTATCTCCAAGGTAGAGGAACCATCTTGAGTGAGTATGACTTTTCGGTTCATGAGTTTGCTAAGAGTTTTTCAAGGGCTGTTAGGTAATTTTTATAGGCATATTGGCATGGATACGCATATAGAGGACACCTACCTTGCTGAGGATCTGCTCCTTGTGTATATCCTCCAAGTATCCCATTTCGTTCTGATAGATTTCCTTGCTAAGACACTCTATAGCAATGGGTTGCCCTTTGTCTCTTTCTATAAAGATGTCTATGGTATATCCTCCAAAAGGTTTGTCCTTGCTTAGGGAGAGGAAGGGAATTTTTCTTGTAAATACAAGAATACTTCTTCTTTGAATAGGAGTTGTCCCAAGGAGGTCTTCTCTTTTTCTATATTCCCATATAGGGATAGGGGAGTATAATATTTTCTGTCGCTCGGACTCATTGTTCTCACTAACGGCTTTGCAGTACGCCAAGTAAGCATATAGGGACAGCACGGCGGTTATTGGACTGTTCTTGGGCTAAGGCTTCAGCATAGTTCATGAAAAAAACTCTTGAGGAATGGAGTTGCACACATATATTTTCTCCTTAGCTCGTGTGATGATTACGTTGAGGAGTTTGTACCCTTTTTGATGGTTCAGAGGGCCGAAACTCTGTATGAACTTGCCATCTTTCTTCTTGCCATAGGTTACCGAGAGAAGGATAATATCACGCTCATCCCCCTGTATATTCTCTAAGTTTTTGATAAAGAGTCCAGCTTCTTCTAAGAGGCTTAACTTTTGAGCAAAGGCTTCTTCGCGAGGGTCATTGCGCAAGGAAAGGAGTCGCTTTCGGATAAAGTTGCGCTGGGTGATATTGAAGGTGGCAACTCCTACAGAAGGATAGGTACCATCGGGTTTTTCAGGGATATTTCTCAGAATATCAATGATTTTTCGGCTTCCTGCTCATTGATATGTTCGTGGAAAAGTACCGCCTACTTGGTAGAACTCAATAGGAGTGTATTGGGCTAAGGAGGGCATGGGACGCAATTTTCCTCTGTGAAAGCTACATTGGAGAAATCAATGAGGAAGGGGTGTCGGGAACGATAGTGAAAGTTTAGATAATGCTTATCATACTTGTATTCTTGAGCAAAAATCGAGCAAAAGACTCCACCGAGAGAAGGGAGTTCTTGACCAAGAGGTCATCTTCGTCCTCCATATCGTCCTCATCTTCGTAGTTGCCCTCGAAGATTTTTACTAAAATAATTGCTTGGAGGCATCTGATGTTCATCGCCTGCTATGATTACAGTCTTTCCCTTGAGGATAGCTGGTAGGTTGTCCTCCAATTTTAGCTGACTGGCCTCATCAAAGACAACATAATCAAAGTAAAAATAGGTTCCTTGGAAAAGGTTGCAACAGGTATCGGGAGTGGTGAGGATAATAGGGAAAAAAACAGGTGAGTAGGGTCTATATCTTTTTGTGCTATTTGCCTAAGAGGAAGCCGGTTGTGCTTTTCACTCTTGCGCTTGTTGTATAGATTGGCTACGCTGAGATCTTTGTGCAAGGTCTCAAAATTCTTGACCGCAAGCCGCTGGGCACTGTCCCAATATCTTTTGATTATCTCCGTCTGGGAAAGCGCGAAACCTCTCAATTTCTTCCTTAATTCGTCGTAAGTGCTTGGGTGAAAAACAGGGGTTTTCTCCTGATTTCTTGAGTAAAAAAAGCCTTGTAGTAAGCATATAGGAAAAGAAGCCTCCCAATGGTTGGCCTTGGCGCTCTCAAGCAGCCCCTATACATTTTTGTGCAAGTCACTTAGAGGGCTCATAGAAAGAAAACCACTCATAACCTATCATGAAAGGATTGTTCTTGTCTTCTTGGTACTGAGCATGCTGGGTAAGGAGCGCTATGATCCTATCTCGAAATTCGAAAAAGGTCGTTCCTACATCGGTAAAGGAGGTATAATGCTCTCTTTTTATCTGTTCTTTTTAGTGTGTGAATCGCACTAAGAAGCCTTTCAAAGGTAGGGGTTGGTGTATTTTTTTCAAAAAGTTCAATACATCCAATGCTCCAAAGCTTGGGAGACATTTGCTTCGAAGTTTTGCTTTACTTTTTCTATTTCTCCTCGGTAGGAAAGTATATTTTCTTTGTTCGAATACAAATTATCAGAGAGGAAAAGAAAAGAAAAGTTAGGGTGGACACTTATTTTCTTGATTTCCTGAAAGAGCCATAAAAGCCTTTTCTGCTCCTTAAGGACTTGTTTTTTTGAGGAAGAAAATAAAGCACCTATTCTGTAGAAGAAGCTATTGGTTCTTTCTCTATGGTACTGATCAGCATCAGGGGAGAGCATGGCAGTAAGAGTCTCTATCTCATTGATATATTCATTTAGCGTTTCTATCTGATCAGAGAACTCTTTCTTGGCGCAATCTCTTATATTCTTTTTTCATAGTCCTGATATATAGAGAGAATCTGCTCCCATTGGCTGCTATAGGAGGCAAAAGGCTTCTTCTATATAGTGTTGGCTTTTGGGAAATAGACTTTCTCAATGAGCGTCTTGGCATTATACAGATAGCTTTCCTTATAAGGTGCAAAGGGCGTATAGCGTTCTTGAGCTTTTTCAAGCATCTTTTTTTATACCCTCATATTCTTCTCCCTGATAGGTTAGTGGAAGAGAAGTGAGGTCTATAGAGGTTTTTATTCCTTCATACTCAAGGATTTTTCCAGCGAGGTCTGTCCAATTCTCTTGGGAAAGGATAGGGGTGAAGAGTAAGGAATGGTGTAGGTTGATCTGATTCTTCAGGGCGCTTATTTCTGCCACTTGTTCCTTTTGAAGAGACAGCGGATAAGGTTCTATAGGATTCTTGAAGGTATTGCTATCCAAGGTGTTTCTCAGAGCATCTACCACCAATTTTTCGGTCGGTGATGCTGTCTTTGATCAGGATAGTATATTTTTCTAATCCTTTTTTCTTTTAGGGCATTATAGAGTACCTCCAAGGCAGTTTGTTTCTCACAAACGACCAGTGTTTTTTTGTTGGTTTTCCAGAGCATTAACCAGCAGCGCCGTGAGGGTTTGACTTTTTCCAGTTCCAGGAGGCCCTTGTATAAGGATACGCGATTGAGTACGGAGTCCTTCTAAAATTTCCTGTTGAGAGGGGTCTGTAGCTACAGAGGAAAAAGATTGGAAATCTTCCTTTAGGGTTATTTCCTTAGGTTCAAAACTCTCCTTCAGGGTCTGGTAATCATTGATAATATTTTTGTTTTCTGTACTTCAAAAAGAGAGAATAGTCCAGCTTTTTCTATAAGGGCTTGTCCTCTTTCAGGGAGTAGGTCTTCGTAATAGGCTTTGGAACGGATAGGAGAGATTTCGGCATAGTTATTCTCCAAGAAATCAAGATTTTGATTGACTTTGAGCTGTGCTAAGAGCTCAGTTAAGAGTTTGTGAAGTTCGTTTTTATCAATTTTGCCATCTTCGAGCATCTCCTCAGGGATAGGAGGGATGGTGATATGGGGAGTCATTCTGTAGGTGATTGATTAGAACCTCATTGATATAGATAGGATCCTCTTCAGTTCGGCTGATCTCCCAAGTACTCATCTGAGAAGAGGGACGTATTCTGACCGACCAGATAAGAACAGGTGCCACGGTGATCTGACCATCGGTGAGGTCTCTTCTGACCAAGATAGGAAAAACCAAATCCCAAGGCATTGATCCCTCTCTCCTGTAAAATAGCCTCACTCTGAAAAATAAGGTTGTC